>Ga0307514_10000465_pt1 | contig 85771 bp, 94 predicted proteins | sample 16_EM_MG_FD_203088 | JGI IMG/M metagenome (GOLD analysis project Ga0307514, IMG submission 203088) | Populus trichocarpa ectomycorrhiza microbial communities from riparian zone in the Pacific Northwest, United States - 16_EM | ecosystem: Host-associated > Plants > Roots > Unclassified | place... | reverse complement strand
GAGTAAGAGGACTCTTCTCCCCTACCTGTAACGGGATAGGACTAGGAGAGGCACGTCCCGGTCTGGAGAAAAGTCTCGACCTTAGCATGACGTAACTGAGGGATTATATGATGTAGGCTTAGAGCCTAGAGCGAGCACCACTCGTTGGCACGAGTGGTCTGGATCGCAATGTAACCTCGTATTGAATACGAGCTTACGCGTCATTAATCTACGTTGGCATAGTATCGGTTGGTCGCCAATCCAATCTATGACGCAAGAAAATCGCTCACTTGTATGAGGGATTTTCGAGGCGATAAGCATTATCAACTGGGTTGGTAAATGTTCCAACTATCGACTCTAAAGATTGCGAAGGTGCATGAATGTGCATGGGTGAGCAGATATCGGGCAACGGATGGCCTGATTGTTATCAGGAGCGTAAAGCTTTCAAACCACGTAGCCATGGCGCAATTACCTGAGGGTGTTGCGATGAGTTATTTTACGGGCGCTAAGAGGGCGTGGCCGGAATAATCATTATCTTGGCGTAAGAGGTCTACGGCTATAAAGAGCCAGCGTTGGACGTAGTATTTGGGGACATCAGCGAACACATTAGCTTTCAGAGAACACCAAAGACGATCTTAATATATTATTAAGAATTCTATCTATCTTTACAATTACTTCTTTAATCCACACACGAGACTGGGTGCTATATGCCTGGACATCAGTACACACAAGCCGAGTACGCACTACAACAGAAAGTCGAGATTTTCGGCAGATTGCTTTCCGAATTGGAAGAGCACCGTTTAACCCACATATACACTGTGGTACTGTACTTTTGCAAACTCGAGAATATCGACTACCTGGTGCTGAGATACATCAACACCGGCGCTTTACCCTTCGAGGAGTATTCCGAGGAGTGGTTATTCGACGGGGAAATTTAATCTTCGTCTATATAGGAGACGGGAATTGGCATCGGTTCAACTTGACCGAATTAGAAGACAGGGCAGTCAATCTACAACTGTCAGAAGAGATAGCTCTTGCAAGACGGGCAAGAGGTTGAGTCTTAGGATAAGACGAGGAGAGAAAGAGATTTGATAGGCGGCTGTACTTAGATTCAATAAATATTGTATTAGTTATTGGGATCTAAAAACCCCCGTAACAGGCATGCACAAAGGAGATCTTGAAAGAGGTATACTGAAGCAACCGTCCACATCAGATAATACACGCTCAAACTGGTACCAGGTTTGGGCACACGTTGACAATAACATATCTCATTTTATTCAATCAGGAAGTGACAACATAGCAGAGCTTCACGATCTCCACTGCTTCGTCAGCAAAAAGAAAATTGCTCTGGAAGCAACATGCAATCCTCCCAGACACTCCGGGCAACCTCAACTGTGCTTCTAGGTACTTCTAGATGCTCCCAGACCTCCCTGGAGCTTAGCAATGTGCTCTCAGACTCTGCAAGAGCATTCTCAGGTGCTCCTGAAAGCACCTGCAGTTATGGAGGTGCATTCAGGATGCTACGAGATTTGACTTCTAGAATAGTCAAATATTGGAGCTACAGAGACCTCTGCTCAGATCTGTGGGAGACTTCGAAACGAGCTGAGACTGCTGAGCAGCTCTGCGGGATACTTCGAGAGCAGCCGAGACCACTGGGCAGCTCTGTAGGAGGATTGGTGCTGTATTCTCACAGCAGTGGTTCTTACACAACCACAAGGCATTTCGTCGTATCATGTTTGTCTTTGTAACAGTCACAAGATTAACTACATCATAATATGGCATGCATTATTCAAGTCTCGGTATATATATACATGTGGTCAATCTGGTCGCAGATGGTAGTCGAGCATAATCGGTGGAGCACCTGGACACGCCCATTCAGAGAACTTAGAGATTACACCACATTGAGGCCATTGTGGTGAAACGACAGAGCTAGAAGGCAGAGAGCCCACCATCAACACTCCGCTGCACCTCTCAGGACATCCAAACAAAATTCACGAGAGAGAGCGGTTCTGGTTCAAGGAGATTAGCAATTGGGTGAGAAGATATGATACTACCCAGTGTTGAGGATTCACGCAATTGCCTGGAGCCAGGAAATCACAGAGAGAGCTAGTGGGACCAAAAGTTGGGAAAGATCGAGTATGTGTTTTCATTGTATGATAAAATGGGATGGAAATGGGATGATATCTGCCTACTCTGGGGTCTGCCGAATACATACTCCCCGTCACTCTGTCCACCTCTGTTACCCCTGTATCTCCGTACACCCGCCGTTGCTCCTTACAGATGTACTTGGAGGCTTTGATTGAGTTAGTTTGGAGATGCACTTGGAGGGAGTGATTGTGTGAACATGAAAGCCATAATCGTGCAAGTTTAGTGATGCACTTGGAGGCTGTGATCGAGCGACTTTGGAGATGCACCTGGAGGCCATGATCGTGGGAGTTTAGAGATCCACTTGGAGGCTGTAATGGAGCGAGTTTGGAAATGCACATGAAGGCGGTGATTGTGCGAACTTGGACGCCGTAATTGTGCGAGTTTAGAGATACACTTGGAGGCTGTGATCCAGCGAGTTTGGAGGAGTACGTGGAGGCAGTCATTCTGAAGGCGGTAGTTCGGGAGGGAGGTGCGACAGGAACTGTGACTCTATTCATTGGTTAACTCATAATTGTGCGAATGTACAGAATTGAGTACAACACAGTCTGCCGAGAGATGAGAGACTGGTTGGGAGCGGGAGACAGCCGATCTTCCATCAGCAAAATGTACTATAGTCTCTGGAAGACTCCAGGAGTGTCTGAGAGGATGTGGAGTGTAAACTTAGAAGCGTTAATTTCAGGAGAGTATCAGACCCTAGGAGGGTATTCCGGCAGGCCTTCAGAGTAACTGGGATCTCTGACGACAGGTCCAGAAGTAACTGGAATCCCTGATGACTGATACAGGAGTACGATGGGAGTGATTGTGATAAGTTTGGGAGCACGTCGGAACGCCTGAGAGAACTTTGGGTGCACCTGGGAGTGTCGCCGAACCAACGCGGGAATCACAAACAAACTCTGAGAGGTGTCTGGGTTCTTATGGATATTCATTCGGAGGACTGCAGGCGTGATCTGACACTTTTCGGATGTACATGCGCAATGGACTTCCCTCAACAGCGAATATGATGCATGGATTATTGCTCATTATCAGTTCTGAATCATACTAGCCGTCATCATCTTCAACATTGTATTTTGTGTCTCGCTACATTAAGGAAACGAAAGAAAAAGGGGAGAGATTCAAATATAAACCCAGGTACACCGAAACAATAACCCAAATAAGCAATCAAAGAATATTAATCAATCATGATGTCGATGTCATCCACTCCATCTCCAATCTCATCAGGGCCAACGAATGCAGGAACACATAATTCATCAACGGTGCAGAGATGCTGGAGGCACTCCTTGTATTTGCTGATTATTCGTTCTTGGCGAGTGGATGAAATGGAATTCTAATGTTGTTTAGCTCGATTTGTGATATCTAACACAGGTGTAATGATATGTTAGCTAGCTGCGAACCTAATAAATAGGGGTATGAGAGGCAATATGATACATTTCGATGCAAAATGGGAACAAGGAGTGTGGAATGAAATTGAGAAGCGCCGAAAGAGGAGGGTTTAGGAGTGCGGAATGAACTTCAGGGGGGCCGAATAAGGGTCGGTTCAGGAGTGCGGAATGAACTAGACGAGAGCCAATCCAGGCACCGAAGGGATTGGGGAGTGGTTATCCCAGAGGAGGAGCACCGAAAAGAGTGGGGTAAGGAGAGTAGAATGCATTATAGGAGTGCAGGTTGCGATTGAAGAGTTTCCATGCTGGGATGAGGAGCGCAGATAGGGGGTCTAGAGTGTGGAACAGGATAGGGGAGAGCTGAGAGGAGGAATTGATTGCGGAATGAAATAGAAGAGGTCGAATCTAGGCTGAGCAGCTCCGACGAGGATTGAGGAGCAACTATTATAGTGGAGTTGCTCCTCAGGGGGGGGGGGTGGGGGTGTGCTGGGCCGCTGATGGGTTATTGATTGTATAGTAGCTTCTAGAGTAAAATTGATCACAGGGGATGGGCCGAATATACCTCGATATTCATCTTGAGAAATCATAAGTGTGGCACTCTTTCCACTGGTGTATTTAGACAGCGCACAATGAATAGCTGTGGCTGCCAGCGCTAAAGTCTGAGGAGCAAGAGGTTGGAAATACTGTGATGTTGTTAGCTGGCACCCCAAGCTATTGGCGGTCAAGAAAAATTGTTGGTAAATGGGATCAAGCACTTGCATTCGTGTGAACCAAGACTTCTTATCATCGACCACCTTGGAGAGGTATGCATCATCAACCAGGAGCTCCTGAACCTTGACCCGAAGCTCAGTCTCAGAGCCCACATCCAACTGGTAACTATAGACAACAGGTCGACGTGCCCCATCTGCCAACCGTCCTTGAATGGCACTAATCTTCAGGTTCAACTATGTGAATTTTCGTGGGTAGTCAATATCCGTAAGTCTGATAGAGGAGCATCGAACAGAATTCAGGACTTACAGCCTCTCGTGTGTGCAGATCTATTTTGAGGGATGGACAACTGGGCAATTGACACACAGATGGTGTAGGTACAGATGCACCTGATAACGCCCGCTGACGATCCTGGGCTTCAATCGCTAGTTTCCAAGCTTCTTCAACCATCCAGTACTTGTCATCGGATAATATTGGCCAAGGAGTCTTTGTGAATACGATTGCCTCCATGAACCTTTTCGCTACCTCAACAGTAGCCTTTTGGTGTTGGGGAACATTCTGATTACTACTGGCCTTGGATTGTGGACTATTCTGGTCTTTACTCAACTTGTTGGGAAGCACCAGTGCCCAGGCAGATGGTGCACAGTCAGACTCGGTTAATTTTTTGAGACGGGATGACTTTTGGCATTTGAGCAGTGGTGGTGCCATTGCCGCAGGTAGATTTCGGGAATTAGGAAGCAGAGGGTGTGCAATGACAGTATGGGCACAGCTCGGTTTCTTTGTCAGTGCAACCCTTGTAGTGCTCAATGACTTGTCCCGGCGTGTCTGACCTTGAGGAAGAACCTCCTGTTGATGATCCAAATTGTCTTCTTCCATGTTAGATGATAAGGTGGACTCTCCGCTGTCCTCACTGTTGTCATCACTGATCTCCTGATCCGTCTTGTCATCCTGATAGATTAATGAAATCGGGGATATTAGTCATCCGTAATATGATGCACAATGGCAGATACAAGGAAGGCAAACATTTAATGGACAATGAAGATTGACTGCTTTCTTGAAAGCAAGTGCTCTCTCTAGGCATGCTTCTTTATTTATCTGTGAATAGTAATTCCTCGCCTGGCTGGGCATAGGTTCCATTTGCTGTAACGAAGATCTAAAGTTAGAGAATGTGGGAGAGAGTGTAAAAGCAGGAAATATAAGATTAAGTGCAATACAATAACGGGATAAATGGTGGAAGAATTTGCACATAATCCAGGAAGATGCTATTCGAGGCACGCCTTGCAACTGTTCTGGAGAGAGGACTTCAACGGATTGTATTTCTATGGAGGACAGCAGTTCAATTTGCGGTTTCGGATATTGTCAGATGCACCGGAATAGATGGATTCCTGATGCCAAATGTTAGCAACTCCTATGAAGAACACTCTGTACGAATGCAAGAATTGGAGGTTGGCTGAAGCCAACGCACATAGACAATAGAACCAGACACACCGGAAGATAACTCGCGACATCAAGTAACCCTTGGTGCTGGCCACAATTTGAACACTGAGAACCTGAAATAAAACATGAGCCCCTGCATATGACTCCTCTAAACGAAGTGATTATGCATGAAGGTTCAAGCTGTTGCTGTAACCGGATAGCATAGAAATTGTTGCAGCATTCAGAATTTCCAGAACTCAATAGATTTGGTTGGGACCTTGTGAGTGTCAGCTGAGTTGCAAGTATTCAAACTGGAGTTTGTTATCGAGCGAGGAGAAATATGAATCTCCATATGTGGTTTACCTGCTGGAAGGACACATGAATTTTCACAATATTCTATGGTATTAGGATGCTGCACCTATGTTAGCAGTCGATGAGGCAATATTGTAAGCATAACTTCCCTTTGATGCCTTCATCTGGGCTGTGTCTGCAGAATAGCCTTCACAACAATGTTGCAGTAGTTAATTGAAGAGGGAGAGAATTTGGTACACAAAGGAGAAATGGAGGTGTAGAGAAAGAATGGTAATATACGATGGATGATTCAGTGGTAATCGTATTGATTCAAGCACTCATCAATGCCAAGTTTGCAAACAAATGGGTCATATATTCTCACTCACATTCTGATGTTGCGCCTAATATCTAGTAAATCGCACACCATTAAATCGCACACTGTTAAATCGCACACCGATAAATCGCACACCGTTAAATTGCACACAGTTAAATTGCACACGGTTAAATTGCACACAGTTAAATTGCACACGGTTAAATTGCACACGGTTAAATTGCACACAATTACATCGCACACCGTTAAATCGCACACCGTTAAATCGCACACTGTTAAATCGCACACCATTACATTGCACACTGTTAAAACACACACAGTTAAATCACATATTCATTATAAATCTCACAACTAATGTTGACTTAAAATAAATATTGCGGTTCAAAGCTATATTCTACAATGGTATGAATGTATAGTGAGACGTCATGTCACGGCGGGAAAAGAAATGATGGTTGCTTGTATGCAGTTCCGCGGAATTGAGGTGCACTGAAGTTGAAATGGTAATGCTTGGATTCCGGGGAATTGAGGTTCACCGAAGTTGAAATAGGTATGCTTGGATTCAATGGCTGAGGATTGCAGGCTCGCCTTACTCTGACAGTTAATTGCAATCATAGTAGTTGTCTTCTAATAACTCGAGCTTTCAAGATTCTGTCTCTCGGAGCGTCTCTCATTTGATTTCGGTCCACATGATCCATTTGCGGATACGAGTTCTGGCGGCCAAAACATACATTTAGTCAGACTACAGTGAAGTCTTGATTATAGGATTTGAGAACTTAGGCCTCTTTGAGTAGGTGCGGTACATGGGTGAGCGTGAGTTGCCGGCCATCTTGCAGAGTCGCTGAGCAGAACCAGTCTTTTGAGATTCTCACTCTTAAGCATCCACAGCGCTTTTGACAAAGCCCGAACTTACATAAGCTATTTTAGGATTTGGCAGAATTGGTCCAAACATACTACTTAGTCAATATCGAGTTAGATGGGGTTACTGATTGGCCGGGCTTGTGCATTTATGGTTTAGCTGCGCAGTGGCAACCTTCCTCCAATGGATAGTTGACACTGCGCTTACAGTTCAAGGCATGTTAGCAGTGGCCTTCAACATACTGATCAAGCATAGGTTCATATCTTATCAGGCGCGGAGCGGGATGAACCGCCTGCACCTACAGGTGAAGTGTCTTGATAGATCTGTGTGCACTGGGTCCACTAATTCAAAGTCGAAGAAAACATGATGAGAATGAAGCAGACTACAATATACAAAGTGCACTATGGACTGCAAGTACATGCGCTTCGGTGGCATATTTGTCGCACTTTAGGCATGCCTGTGCTGAAATGATAACATCCTTAATGACTCACAGCTTGTCAAAGTTAGCTTCAGACATATCCAAGAAGCTCATTCTGAACAAAAAACCCCCAGCAGCGGGTACGGCATTTGAGCTAAGAACACCCGAGCCGTGTTTCAGATTCCGACTCTGTGGGATGTGGATCAAAGGTGTGCCAGAACTTCCATGTTATGCCAGCAAAAGCTGCAGCTTTGCCGCAAATAAGGGAGCGTATGCCTCATATTTTGACACAAGTACTCAATATTGCCTAGTCTGTTTTGATTGCCAAATGGGATTGGCGAATATGCAGTGCTGGATCTGTCAAGAAGATACCCCCAGGATTTTCTGGTGTACCGGAACTTCAACCATAGGCCAGCAAATGCTGCGGATATGGCATGAATATCCTGACACAGGTACTCAATATCGTGTAGTCTGATTTGATTGATAAATGAGATTGGCGAATAAGCAGTGCTCGATCAGTCATCATAATATGCCCTGGATTCTCTGGTGTACCGGAGAATCCTGGGCAGTTATCGTTATGACTGATCGATCACTGCATATTTGCATATCCCATTTGGCATGAAGACAGTCTAAGTGATATTGAGTACCTGGGTTAGGATATTCGTACTATAGCCGCAGCATTTGCTGGCCTAAGGTTGAAGTTCTGGTGCACCTGAACTTCGATCACATAAGTGTAAAAGCTCCAGCTTTGCCACAATTAAGCGAGCCGTGTCTCATACTCAGACATACGTACTTGAATATCACCTAGACTGTCTTATTGCTAAATGTGATTGGCAGATATGCAGTACTCGATCTGTCATAACAAATAATATGCCATTTGCTGTAGAGACTCCGGTGCACCTCAAATTGGATAAGTTTTGCTTTTTCTTTCGAAATACGTATGTGGCTTCATGCTTCCGGTGCAGCTGAAATTCGCAACTGTCGATAGATTGAAGCCCTTTCCTGCATCATTCTCCCAATTCGATTCATGCCATTTATCAAGCAATCGGTCAGCCGGAGGAACTTCTTATGTCGCATATTGATTCTCTTCATCTCAAATGGTCATTAATAATAAACTTGAATGCCGATAAAATCCCACTCTAGCCATTTCCAATCCAAGATACAACAATTCCAACATCAGAACTTTGATTCACTTCAACATTGAAGAGAGAAAGATTCATCTCTCCAGTAGTATAGTGTCCCTTACAAACGATCATTTTGACTATTTGTATCAGTTAAGAAGATTATGTTGCATGAATGTCTAAAGAGGCATACCTTGATAAAGCGTCTAACACTCTAAGATTAATGGTTCATCAGACTGCAACTTGTCTCCATTCTCTGTCACCCACTTCGTATGGTCCTCATTAGTCTCCAGAATCCGGTATATCATCGACGTCCTGATGTTCGGTCTACTCATCAAGCCATGCAGGACTCTCATTTGCGCAACTCCGGAGTGTTTGTGGAGATTACTCGCGCGGTCGTCGTAGACACCAGGACCTGTATTCATTGACCATCTGTGTGGTACTCGGTTTTGCCCTAGCCGGACAACTTGTGCAAATGCCTGCAGCTGCTCATTCAATATGCAAAAATTTTGAGTTATTACTATGTGATTTGCAGCTGTAAGATTTAGATCTGTTCCGCCCACTTTGGGTGTGGTTATGAACACAGAGGGATTTGGTGAATCTTGGAATTTGAGCTGCATTTGTGTGCGTTCATTATTGCCCATTTCGGCATGCATGTGGAATACATCCACATTATCCCCAAAACACTTCACTCGCCACCACTTCAAATGACGAATTTGGTCTGGAAGAGTACAAAATAGCACTGCCTTTGTTGAAGGAGGTGCACTGCGCTGTGCATTTACATTTGTCTCTTCTGGAAGGTGCGTTTCTCTGAATGCGTCGTCTTGGTCAGGTTCGGGATACTCTGCAGGTTCCTTGACAAGCATTGACAAAAATGTCTCTCAGACATCGGAAAATCTGAGATTCCACCCAAGTATCAAGTGGCCATTCATAGTGCCATTGCTTGAAACATTGTTGCGATCCTTGGTGTCTCCCAATACTATTGAGAAAAATGCTAGTCACCATCTATGAACCCTCCATACTCCAGAAGCACCCTGTGAAGTGTACCTCTCCACCAGGGTCTTCAGATGTGCGTTCTCTTGCTCAGTCTGCTTGAGATCAATGAGGCATGCATTCTCCTTTGGTATGTAGACGAGTGGGTTGCAATTGGCGAGTTTCGATTCTGACCACCGCCTGATCGTCCAGGGCATTGCAATCTGAATCATCCGGTGCGCTGCATCCTGTTGAGCTTCTTTGTCTTTAGTCCAGATAGCATGCATCAAACCCTTGACAGCAGAATACAATGCCTCGGCACCATCCTTTCCATCACAGTATCATCCTCTGGATCTTCAGGCACACCTGAAAACAGCCAGATAGTGTGAAAACACCAGTCATAGAGTGAATGGAATCCCGGAGTAGCTGTGAGTTGAAGTTTGAATCAAATTCTCGCATTCAACGCAATTTGCCAGCCCACACTGCTTTTAGTCCTGTACTGATGGGACTCATTGATAATCCCAAAACTCCATGCACAGTAGGAGAGTTGGCCGTTCCTTGATGGTTTTGCTCAGAATGTTAAGGTATCATACAAGACAAGGTGGATGTTCCATCAGTTTTCTGGCTCGTCAATACTGGTGTTGAGATTCTTCTGTGGGAGATTCGGATTTTCGGTGTACAATCAGTTTACGATTTTGCAATCGGTTCCATGTGTTATCTCATCGATAATACTTTTGACAGTCTCCGCCACTCCGGGCATTGTTACCACCAGGATTGGTTCAAGGGCTGAGATCAGTGCTGGATGCCGGTGGGGTGGTGTTGACTGGATCTCCATCGTCCGACGGGGCACAGAATTGAATCTCTGGAGCAGATACCACTCACGTTTTCCACCTACACTGCCAGGAAAGTCATTGTGCACCAAAATCACCCACTCTCCAAGGGTATTCCCTCATAAAATGGACTGTGGCAACCCCATTACAAATTTCTCAGTCACCAATTTGCAAAGCCTTGCCGCTGCAACTGGGGTGAAAGTCTTTCCAAGACCCATTCCAACCGCCACCAGTGCTCCTGGCATATCTGCATTCTAAACCCATCTCCTTACGATGAACTAGATGGCCCAAATCTGATACACCAAAAACTTAGTTCCGGGCAGGCCTGGAAGTGAATACTTGCAGCCTGGAACACGGTCATCTGGGGATTGGGGTATATGACGCGTATTCAGCAGCCTCACTGCTTCATTAAGACACTCGTGTTCAAATTCGTTGTTGATTGTATTGAGAACCGTATTCAGTACAGAGCTTGTATTTTCTGGATCAAGGAACTCCTCACCATCCTCCACTTGCTCCTGAACCTCCCTTGCACTTCTGTCCATGTTCTTTTCGTCCTCAATGATCTCTTTCAGTTGCTCGGATGTAAGCTGCGCAGATAAGCTCATATTCTGGCACTCCTGAAATTCATCTCAATGTTAGGTATATCACAGAGAAGCAACCATTTGAATGAATACATGTGGATGGAATATAATCAATTCTATTCTTTCAATCAGAACTTACATTAATACAAGTATCATTCTCTTGCCCACGATCCTCCTGTCCCTCCTCCTGTCCCTCTCTTCTACCCTCTTCAGAACCTTGCAAAGTCTATGTATAATGATTAGCAGTTGCACACGTCTCGCCTAAACACGGCTAGCGCGATTACCTTTGTCTGCCTAATTACGTGCTCGCCAGTCTCCTTCCCTGTCGCTCTCATCATTTCTACCACAAATGTCTTCACATTATGTCCAAGTTTCAACTTGAACGAATTTGAAAGGCAACAGTGGTACCAAATCTGGTCATAAATGTGGTCATTGATCATTTGCCCATGTTTGTATATTCCCATATTCTCTTCTTCCAATTCGTCCTGCTCCAAAGTGCACTTGAACATTGATCTGCAAAGTATGGCACTGTCGGGCCGCCGTTCTTGTCCATGAAGTCAACCAACTCCTCCCAGTACCTCACATCAGTATACGAGGCTTGGAGTTGTTTGGGGTCTAGAACCATATCCTTGCCATTCAACACCCAGTGAATCATAACCGTGAAGGTTGTATTTGGCACCTTTGGGAGGTTACTTCTCACCTGATTGCCCAGGCGCTCTCTGAAATCCGCTGCTGGTTGCTTCTTGCCTCACCTTCCCTTTTTCCTCGCCTCTAGAATTTCGCTTACACATTTCTTCTGAAACATTTCCACCCACTGCCGGCGAATCCATTTAGCATTATCGAAATTAACCAACGGCAGCCAGGTCTCGAATGTCACTGAACAATCTGCAACCCCCGTCTCCCAGTACAGGGGTCCATCTCAAACTTGTTTCAATCAGTTCTGCCCCCGGATGATGGACTGATGCTACTTCTCCAGAAACCCCGCCACCCATGCTTTCTTCCACTTGTTGAATGCACTAAAGTTGGGCTGCCCTATTCTTTTGGCAAATTGCTTCAAGGAGAACACCGTTTGATTCAGGCTAATTGGGGGTTTGCCTTCAGCATCGCCAAAGTCCGATGAATTGTCGCTCTCATAAGCTGTATCATATTCGTTGTAGGACATCTCCAGGCAATGGGGGCAAATCCGCAATCCCTGCGACATCTTTCTTCCGAGATTCTGCTGGTGGCTGGAATTATTTTGTCGGAAGGCTTATGGGGTGTCTCACAGCTGCGCCGGAGGGAGGTGGAGGTGGAGGAGTCGAGCTGGAAGATGTTGGCTGATTGACTTGATGATTTCCTGGCGGTCCTGGAGGCACTCTCAGTGCACCTGGAGATGACGACCCTTCTTCTGGGAACTGCGGTGGGGGGATCATTTGAGATCCGCCATAACCACCTTGGTGCAGGTCATAACCTTGCCAAGGTGGGCCATAACTTGCATATCCTTGGCTGGTACTGCCGGTAGGTTGTGAACTGTGTGTCTTGTTGAATAGAGACTGGTGAAAATACTGCAGAGAACCTGGAAATGGCTGTTATGATGGAGGGTAACCGTACCCTTGCGGCGGATGATGTTGATTGCTGTGTATCCCAAATTGACTGTCTTTCAAAGTGGCATGTCATGAACTTTCATCCTGTGATTCAGAATTGTCGTCACTGCCTTGTCACAGGCCAAATAGGCCACCAGATGGAGCCATATTCACTATCTTTTCGGTGGAGATCCTTTCGTAGAAATGCTCTGTTAAACAAAGATAGTGGTAAACTACTATAGATGCGAGATGAGATATTGAATCAATTGGAGTATGGTTGAGTATATTGCAGGTAGCTGTGACCTTCGACGGAATGAAGGGCTTCTTATATCCTATTCTGTTCTCACAATCTGTGGTGTTTCACTACACCTTTGATCTATGAAACCAACCCAGGCCTTGAGAAAAAGAAACCTTAATCACACACATCCCGCATTTCTTTGTTATATGCTCGGATTCATAGACAAGGATATTGGACAGGTGCTCACCTTCGTACGTATCGATGACTTTACAGGCCATAGAACGGATTTGATATCATATCTCAAGGAACCATACAAGAACTATATCCAGTACAGAGGTTAGCATGACTATGGATAGTACACATACGTTTTGGGTGTATGACCTTGCAACCTCATTCAATAGAATACCTGTGAGTCAAGCAGCAACAGTGATTGCTTCCTATTGAGCTCCTTGCCTATAAATCTGAGTTCTCCTCATGATCCACGCTCCAGTCAAGGATCTTTAATGAAGCAAACATCATATCAGCCTTATCAGTTCTCGATGATCAATGCCCGGACATCCAGCTAGCTAGGATGCTCACCTATTCATTGTATTAGGACGATCTACCTTCATTATCAGCTGCTCGGAGGCTGGAGTGTAGGCATAACTTATAATAATGTAGTATATGGCACCATTGTTGTGATTGTAGTGATTATAAATGAAACCTCGCCCCCGCATGTAGCTGGGTATGATGCGGCTGTGAATGTGTTACGCTAACTTGAGTTAGCTCGCTTTCAAACCAATATCGCTGAGGCTCCATATCACCCCCAGAATCATTAAAAGAAATTTATTCGATAAGAACCAACTCGAGGCTCACTATCAACAATATCACCCAATATTGATGAATGAAGGGCTATTACCTGATGGGATTTTACCACCTGTAGGCTGGGAACGACCCGAGCCATCATGGTTCGACCTCAGTCCGTGCACCTGAATGGCCATCGATGAGCTTAGGTAACTAATGCATCTACCCATAGACAATGTACCTGGTGCACCACCACCTGAAGATACTCCTGACAAAGAAATGATAAACCCCCAGAAGCCTGATCTGACTTGTACCCCTGATCCAACAAAGAGGAGGGCTCATAGACAGGTAGTTGGAGTGAAAAATGCTGGGGGGAAAGCATATGCCAAAGCAACTGGATTGTACAACAAGCACCACAAGTACTCAGAACAATGGAATCCATGGCATCTTTTTCAATCAGCACACGACTTTCAACAGGCTCAATCATTGAGCCAGCAAACGAAACCGTGGATAGATCAACATCTGAGGCATCGACTGCACAACTTTGACATCGAATCATTTCAATCCACAGATGTTCTATCAAAGCTCCTCTCAAGAATTGATTTCAGGCTCAGCAATAATAGTTGGATTGAAGATCATTCGCACATCTTTGAAATATTATACTACCGGGATATTTTCAAATGAATACAGTTTATTTTGGCACATCTTCAATTTCAGGCGCACCTCGATTTAAAACAGGTGCACCTTGCGAACTTGGAAAGTCGCCGAATATACAGCGAGATGAACACAGGCGATTGGTGGTGGAATATGCACGATCAGCTTCCGGCTGGAGCAACAATTGTATCAGTCAGTTGTACATCCGACAAGACCCACTTGATAAATTTCTCGGGTGACCAGCATGCCTGGCCACTTTAGCTGACGATCGGTAATATTCGAAAAGATATCCACCGCCCACCTATCAAGAGAACGTGGATTCTTGTTCGGCTGATCCCCTGTCCTCCGAAAGGTGACAAAAATACCGACAACGCATGGCATTCCGCAGTGGGAACAGTGCTGTCAGCACTCCGGAATCTTGACATCACTAGCTCTGGCTTGAAATGGGACTGTGCAGATGAATTCCAGAGACAATGTTATCCTCTTTAGGCTTCCTGGGTCGGGGATGGTCCGGAACAAGTCATGGTGGTTGAAGTCTCATATGGCTCATACCCGATGTTTGAAATTCCTAAAGGTGCGCCAATGGGGCATTTAACTTTTCGACTACTTGAAAACACACGAGATCCACATGTTTACTTGAAGCTTCTGGACGAAACTAATATCGATATTTTGTACACTCTTGGTGTTCATCCAATTCGCAACCAGTTCTGGCAATACCCTCTCTGCAATGTCTATTGCCTTTGGCAGCCTGATGAATTGCATCAGCTGCTCCTGGGTTTAGTTAAAGACTAATTGCACTGGCTCCGCAAATACCTGAAAGGTAGAAATCTCAAGGATCAATTTGACAATCAATTCACATCAGTACCACGATATCCAGGCCTCCAGCGCTTCTCTAAACGATTCGATTCGAAGAAAAGCGGCTCCTGGGAGAGAAATGAAATCCGGGGCATTATCAGAACACTGGCAGGGAATTGCGCTCCAGTTCTTGACTGCTCCCAGAATGCCGGGATAACTGCAGCGGAAACAGCCTCTGATGAAGTCGTGATGTGAGCGGTGCGGCCATTATGTGAATTCTCTCTACTTGTCAGCCAACAGAATCACTCTGATCTATCCCTCACAGCACTAGACGATGCACTGAAGCAATGTTACAAGAAGAAGGGTGCCTTTCGAGATCAGCAAATGTCAAAGTCTGTGAAGGCCAAATTGGATGAACTATTGGCAAGAGAATCCCATCAGTTACGAGAACAAAAGATTCATAAAATCTCTGCTCCAATGGGCATTCAGCTGTACGGGACTGAAAAGGTTACTACATCAAAACGAAGTCAATTTCAGTTCCGCCTGACTACAGCCCGACAACCGGCAACCATATGGTCAGATGCTGATTGGCAGAGGGCAATTGAGCAATTAGAGTGCGAAATCCATCAGGCGACCCCTGCTAAACGTAAGCTTTTCGATAAATTATTTCAACATCCTGAGCGAGAACAATTGCATGAAGTCGGGACTAAGGCAACCGGTCCAAGAAGCATATTTACCAAAAAACTTGCTCAAATGACGATTTCTGCAGAAGAAGAGGCTTATAGGATAGTAAACATGACCGCTGACAGGCATGTGCAATTTCAGGTGTCTCGATCCGATGCGGAGCTTGAGGCCACCACCTGCAGTATCGCTGATACGGACCCCGTTGTGAATCAGCTAGAGAGAAAGATTCATAGTATCCCTTCAAAAGCCCAGATGTGGCTCCCAAAGGGATTCTCCATACGCTTGGTCGAGTTTGAAGATTGGTGGCAGGCCATCGGCATTCTGGAGCTCCGTAAAACCATCGAACAACGTGTAATCAATTTCGGATATCCAATGATGCATCTTGTGAGCCATATATCAGAGTCAATTCAGCGAATGGGTTCCGGCGACAATTTCACCACCCAATATTTCCGACCGGCTACATATCCGCAATCTGAAAGAGGCATATTGATCTACCAACAAAGTCAACTTCATTAAACAGATGCTCAAGCACAATAACCAGTGTACCGGTGTTGACTACATGGAGAAGACACTGTCATATCTTGCCCTTCATGGCTGGTACAATATCGACTCTACAAAAGTTTTCAACCTACAATCACCAGCAGACACAGGGCAAAATACACGCCAAGCCCATCTTTTATGCCTTCAGCATTGTCTGAAATAGCCATTTTTCCGCCTCGTATCACAACAGGTACATCATTTGAGAGACAGTCATATCTGCTGTGTGTGCAGTAGTATCAAATTAACCTCACTCAGAGATGCATCAGAAGATTTCAGAATTCCCACCTTTGGACAGCTATTCTGTACACAAATTGAAGACAACTGGGGACATGAAGTTAGTGGACTGGTGCTCAGATATGATCAGAACATACTCATAGACACTGTATTTATGAAACTTCAAAATGGGCTGATGTACTAACGTCAACCATATCACTGCCCTACATCTTTTGAGCATCTGGGACTCGATTGCAAGGTAGAATATATGGATGCCAACCAAGTGATCATGCCTGAATCTCATAATATCTGGGTCCAATATAAGGACAGTGACCTCAATAACACGTTCCAAGGCCGAGTTCCTACTTTTCCTGTATTATACTTCAGCTGGACTCCATCAAATCAGATCCTCCAATTTCAGAAGCGCCTGCCCGCCTGAAAATCGATATTCACCTTCTCTACAAGGTGCAAGAATACCCAAAAATGGATATTACATCCTCAACCTCAAGAATATGTGGTGGTGATTCCAACAAAGTAAAAAGATCCGCATGGTTGGACTGATTGTGTTGACGGGTTCATCCGGGTTGTCAAACAGACTAATAAGATGCATATTGTTCCTGTCGGAGCAATTGTTGGACCTGCACATTTGGTCTGTGAGAATAATGCTGCATCTGATAGAATCACTAGCGTATGGCTTGTAAATAATCATGTGGATATAGATACCTCCTGGACAGTATATTAAAGTTACAATGCCTGAATCAAGGTGTGCAGAAGATAGTTAATTTAATTGTACTATTTCATATAAACATTATAATAATCACTCCTGGAGAGTATGGCTCCAGGTTTGAGGTGCACCGGAATACTCTTGGAGACACGGCCAATACTCCCAATAGCTCCAAAATTTGCACATCTTAATAGTTTGATTTGGAAGCATTTTGAAGACAACTATACACTCTTCAGTATATTCTTGCATTCTGTTGCACCACTTCCAGAGTATTCAGGAGCACTGGTGAAGTACTCTCGGAGCACCTGAGAGCACATCGCTTTGCATTCAGCCTATCTGGGAGCATCTGGGAGCATCTGAAAGGATCAGTGTGGCTGTTCAGAGTTGCTGAGTTGTTCGGTTATGACTTCCAAACCATTTTACATTGTGCTAATGTGGGATGACGCAGTATGCGGTTCTTGCAGTACTCAATGTATGGTATACTCCGAGTATGCTGTAGTCGGTGAATGCTGTACCCGGTGGATGCTGTACTTGGTGTATGCTGTACTCGGTGTATGCTGTACTCGCTGTATGCTGTACTCGGTGTATGCTGTACTTGGTGTATGCTTGTACTTGGTGTATGCTGTACTCTGTGTTAACTCTTGATCATTGCATGGAGAGATAGAGAGGGATGACTTAACTTCTTGTTCTTAGTGGATGTTAGAGTTGAGGACGAGAAAGAGAGAGATGATAGGAGATGGGGGAAATTATCACAAGAAACTGGGACTTCAGAGAATTGCATGTGCGAGTCAATTTACCATCCCCGGTACGTCAGGTAGTAGTCCCATTGTGGCTTGTACCTACACCGATACGAGGTCTTCCCAACCCAATCAGGCAAGTTGTACCCCTCATATCTTATATCTACTCGTATCCTCCACATCGTTCTCATCTTCATCCCCCATCTCTCTCATCCTCATCCACAACTCAACTATCATCGTAGAGTACAAAGTCAAGTTATCCCTCTTAATCTCACTATGCTGTGATCATGAGTTGACACCGAGTACAGCATACACCGAGTACAGCTTACACCGAGTACATCATACACCAAGAGTACAGCATACACCATGTACACCATCCACCGAAGATTGTTTGTCTTCCCTTCATTCTCATGATTAGGAGTTGACCCGTAAATGTAGCTTCCGCTTCCGGCCTACCTCCCTATACGATCAAACACCATCAGCCAGCTCTCCATGAGAGATCAAAGGTAAAGTCACATTGTCACATTCCCATGGTGGCAAGTTAACTAACTGATGAATAGAGTCTCAGCACCGGGTGCACCTTCCATCGACGGCCTCCAAGTACTGGGCCAATCTCAGTTGATCACGGCCTCCAAGTGCATCTTGAAACTCGCTCGATCACGGCCTCCAAGCGTAGCACTAAACTAGCTCGAATACGGCATCCAAGTTCGCACGATGATGGCCTCCAAGTGCATCTCCAACCTTGCTCGATTACGGCCTGCAAGTGCATATCTCCAAACTCCCTGTATCGAGGCGTACAATTGCATCTTCAAACTCGCGCCATCACGGCGTCGGAATGTATCTCTGAGTTCACTCAATCGCCATTTTCAGGCGCCCCTCGAATCGCTCTCACACACTGCCTGTAGCCAGTCGAGGTATACCGTTTGTGATGGGTGCTCTATAGATACATAGAGACATTCATACATAGATACATAGGTGAGAATACACACTGAATACATGAGTTTTAACCATTGTTGAACGATAAGTAGTAGCTATGATTTCCAGGCGCACCAGCAGCATTCGCAAAGAAGATGTTGTTTTTCCCAGACCGCTCTACGGTAATTCGAGGTGCTCTCAGACTTGTCACTGGCGCTCTGAGGTTTGTTATTGGCGCTGCCAGAGTTGTCATTGGCGCTCTCAGACTTGTCGTTGGCACTCCCTGACTTGTTGCCCGCACTCCCAGGGGCTCCCAGGTCCACCCAAAGTTCTCTCCGGCGCTCCGAGGTGTTCCCAAACTCATTACAATCACTCCCATGGTACTCCTCTACCACTCATCAGAGATCTCAGTGACTCCAAAGGCCGGCCGGAATGCCCTCGTAGGGTCTGGTACCCTTCTTAAATTGACGCATCTAAGTTTAGACTCCACATCCTCTCAGACACTCCTGGAGACTTCCAGCATCTAAAATACATTTTCCTGATGTTTGGATCTGATGCAGAGCATTCGGAATTCATTGATTGCCTTTTGGTAGACCATAAGTATCTGATTGCAGTAGCAGAGCATGTGGACAGTGGTGTATGCGATCCAAATCCAACACAAAGTATGTCGAAAGCTGCAAACAAATCTGCAAAGGCCACATTACTTCCTGATGGAACCAATCGCGGGCTTGAGCTATATTAAATTTTATCATCGGGCGAATACCCGCGGTAAGTATGGTGATGGATTTTTTATAGCCATAAGTGATGACCTGGACACTCATACCATCACCACTGATTATATTGACATGCACCACATTGGGCCATGTTTTGCTGCAGTGGGAATAGAACAAAGGTGTTCCTCCGAAATCTTCCAAGTCTATGCTGAAAGTGGACATACCTGATTGCTCGCTCTACTTCAACTACATAAATGGCAGTTGTAAGAACGCATTGTGCTACACTGCAACAGGTCGCAAGTTGTTCACCTCAGGTTGCGTTGCACACATGTATTAATTCTTGATGAATACCTGGAACACACTACCAGGGAACTACCAACAGAGGGTGTATACACACTGCCTTGCTACAGTCAAACGTCAGATCCAACAGGCAGAGAACCCAACGCCTGCCGAGGTCATCAGCACGGAAGCAGCATGTGTTGACATTGCCATTCAGCTTGACAATTTGACCTCTGAAGTGGCACTTGAGGAGCCTGAGATCGGAAGGACTGACCCAAACATCCCAATAGACAACAATTGTATGGATGACGAACAGCATTTTGGGGTGCCAATGGGCAACAAGGATTATGAAGATGAACGTGACAAAATCGACACAAGCATTGTTATCCACACTGCCAGCTGGCGATGACGGGCCGCAACTGAACTCAAGAGGTTTGACCTGGGAACCAGTGATGTTAATCGGTATGAGGGTGATGATAGTGACGATGCAGATCGTGATGAGGAGGAGGAGGAAGCATTGCAAGCTGATGACGGATCAATAAAGAATTTGGAGGACTGAGAGCATTGTAGTAGAGACTGAAAGCCTAGAACTGAGAGTGTAAAGATTGGACAGTAGATTTTGGACCTGTAAAATATGATAATGGCAAAACAAATCCAACGGCATGTCATGTATCCGAAGCAAAGACTGTATTGTAAGAAGTGACCACATCTCAAAGTCAAACATATATATGGGGTGAGTGTGGCATCCAATAAATAGCAATTGCTGAGATGAAAAATGTGGCAGTCGGCCAGAGAAAGGTATAAACACCACTAGGCACTAGGTACATGGCTGCAGTGTAACCGGAGCCCCTGCGAAGAGTGTAACACATGGGTAGTTGTGATGGTGGGTATACATCACGACATTCAGGACGCAAAGTCAAGCAAGTACGAAGCCGGGGCAGCCAGCATCCATGGGGTACTATACTCCGTGACATGTTGCAAGAAAAAGAGACATGGTATAACAGCCGGTGCAGGGGAAGCATGCAATATAACCTGTCGCCTGTACAATCGGTCATGTGTCACCCTCCATCAGAGGGTACGAGGTTCTGTCAGAGCCATCAGAGCTGTGAGGAACACCCGGGTGTTCCCGATGAAAACTAGATTTGTTGCTGCTGCATCTTGCTGGATTGTGCATTTCGCCCGCTATAAATCAGTTTGTCAACAAATATTTACATGTGACTGCTGACAATTCTCCCATAATATTTTCTAAGTGAAATTCTTGGTCAAGTAATATAAAGAACCTGGTGAAAACATATTGACCCATTCTGTCCTACATTTTCTTGTTTCCCTTATACCTACATGTTTTCATTGCACTGACCATCACATTCCCTGATTCAGCCATTCTCAGTGACCTCTGTGTTGGTGGAACCAATCTGGGAACATTTGGTGCAGCACACACATTCTGCTGCACTGGACTATCCAGATCCTCAATGCCTCTGTCTAGCTCAATATCAGATTCATTGTCTGCCTCCCAGTCGTCTTCACTCACATTTTGATTACCCAAGTCACCATTCCAGTCAATCCAATTTTCAGTGTCGGAAATGGTTGCAGGTGCACTGTCCTCATCCGAAGCGTTCGGAATGGTTCCAGAGAGTCGCATCAGATCCGGGTCCGGGTTGTCAGCAGGTTGCCCAGTGGGTCCATTTGTAGATTCTTATGATGCTTTTGTTTGAGCGGTTTGATAATAGTATCTTATCACAATCGCAGATTCAGCAGCCAAAACACTCTTCTTGAAAGTTTTGGAGTGTGTGATATTGATTATTTTGGAATCTGTGATATTCGTTTTATATGTTATATTTTTGCCTACAAAGGCAGGAAATTGTTGTGTTATGAGCTCACGTATCTATGAAATGCCTTGATTACCCAACATGCATAACCAAAAATTGTTGATGGTCTGTTGACACCCACTTTGATGATGAGGTAACACACACTTCATGCACTGTTTCAGATGAAAAGGCTGCCAGGACATTATATCTGAATTCCTGCCACAAAGCGACATTTGGATTAGCCACAATTCAAGACCAAAAATCATTGACGCTCCATTGGCCCTCATTTTCTGGATAGAGCAGAGTGTGTTAGGGGTTCTCCCCAAATAGCAATCATGATACATATTAAAGTGATCGGAGGCATACATATCACGTGATATGTATAACACCTTTGCCAGACTCTTCAAGTTGGTCAGTAGCATCGTCTTTAGCGGGAGTGCATGCTAGTCACGAGAAGAGTGCAGACAGCTGCGGCTGGCAGGTACGTCCTTGCAACTACCAAGTCTTACTGGGATGAATCAATCATCAGCAGTGCTAGTAGTGTCTATCTTCTTTCATCTTCCAGGTACTAGCGGGACATGCATGATTATCATGCACAGCAGTTGATAAATCAAAATCAGAGTAACAGAACTCTTCACCCCTACCAGTGACAGGATAGGACTCCGTGGAGCACATTCCGGTGAGAGAGCAGTCACGGCCTGAGCATGACATAGCTGAGGGAATAATGATGTTGGCACTAGCTAATGTTAGCAACGGTTCCAAATTGGCGATTCAGTTCCGGGTCCAGGTTGGAACCGAACTGGAACTGTTTCAACGGGTTTTACCCCATCAAGAAACCAAACCGCACCAAACCCGCGGTTTTTTGGGCAGTTCTACATTTTCGCAAGGGCAGATCTTTGGCTCCAATTCAGTATTTGAGTTGTGATCGTATCACAATATGATATATACATAAAAGATGCAGTTTTAGATGCTGTTCCACCTCCCATTGTCCAATTTGCGATCGGATCACTATTCGTTGAGTCGCTTTAAAAATCGCATAATTTTCGGCGTTATATCACAGCAACTCAACAAATTATGATTGGATCGCAACTTGGAGAATGGCAGGTGAAAGATCGTCTAAAACCGCATCTTTTACGTATATATTATATTGTGATACGATCTCAACTCAAATACTTAATCGGAGCCAAAGTACTGAGTTCGCAAAAATGAGGCTCTGCAGTATGAAACACCTGACCAAAAATCCACGGGTTTATGTCCAGTCTGGGTATTAAACCCGCCAAGACAGAGTGGTTCAGTATTTTGGACGAGTCGGGAACCGAACTGAACCGTTTATCTGGTCCAAACCCGGACTGCTGGCGTGTTACCCGGACCCGTTGCTAACACTAGCACTAGCCTAGAGCAAACACTGCTCATTGGGTTGAGTGGTATGGATCGCATTGTAAACTCGTATTGGATATGAGCTTATGCGTCTGAATTCTGCGTTGGCATAGTATTGGTGGGTCGCCGATTAAATCTATGACATGATTAAATAACTCATTCGCATGAAGGATTTAAGGGGCTGAAAGCATTACCGATGTTGATGGGTAGATGTTCGAACTACAGGCTCACACAAATACAAGATGTCTAAATTCAAGTCTGTCTAATGCGTTGGCTGATATGATATCGTGCGATGGATGGCCTGATTGTTATCAGAAGCGCAACGCTTTGAAACCACATTGCACGAACACGATAACCTATGCGATGCGTGGAGTATTATCATAGTGTGGAGAAATGGCGCGACTGCGATAACTGCTATCTTGAGCGACGTAATCATAGCAACTAGGTGTGGAAACACAAGACCTAGAACGTTGTTGATAAAGAGACAGCATTGCTACGGCAATGAAAAGAACAAGCTCAAGCAGCAATCCACAGTCAACACAGAAGCACCGAAGACGATTTTAAAATATTATGAAGAATTCTATCAGTACAAACTACACAATGACTTCCCTTATACAACTTTGTGAGTGGGCAACATATACCTCGACAACAGCTGACACAATCCGAATTTGCACTGGAACAGACTGTCGATTCTTTCGGCAATTTGCTCTTTCAGCTGGAAGAGCTTCATTTAACCCACACCTATGGTGTGGTGTTTCGTTTTTGTGAACTTGAGATTGTCAGGTTCCTGGCGTTGGGATATCTCATCACAGGCACATTACAATTCGAGCAATTTTCCAAGGAGTGGTTGTTCAACAGGGAGGTTTGGTTTTCGTTTATATCGGAGACAGACTTTGGAGAAAGTTCGACACGGTCGGTCTTGAAGGAAGGTCAAGAGGTAGAGAGTTTCTTCGATAGATGGCAGTAATTAATTCAATAAACGGTGTATTGAGTATTGGGAATAAGAACCGCCATAACAGGGTGTGTGTCACTTTCATTTTGACTTCAAAGGTAGCCAATATCTTAATTATGGATGTTTGCAAGCAACTGCCACTGGGATTACCAACATCTGATACCAAACATTGTTGACGCTCCATTGACACGCATTTTCAGAATGGGGCAGGGAGAATCTTGCTATTGTTTTTGCCTCTGAAGGCAGCCAATACTTCTGTTATGGATGGCTGCAACCAATTGCCACTTAGGTTACCCAAGATGCAAAGCCAAAAATCATTGACACTCCATTGACGCTCATTTTCAGAATGGGGCAGTGACCATGTTGTTTGTTATTCTGCCGGTAAAGGCTGCCATTGAATTGGTTATGCATAGCAGCGACCAACTGACTTTTCAATTACCATACTTCCAAGACCAATAATCATTGATGCTCCATTGACGTCTATTTCAATGTATCGTCCACTCAATATGTGCTGCCATCAATACATCAGCAAAATGTATTTTAGTCACTGGAACTCTCCAGGCGAATCTGAGAGGATATGGAGTGTAACCTTAGATGCGTCATTTTCAGGAGAGTGTAAGACCGTAGGAGGGCATTCCGGCCAGCCTTCGGAGTAACTGGAATTTCTGATGACTGGTACAGGAGTCCAATCGGAGTGATTGTGATAAGTTTGAGAATATCTCGGAGCGCCAGAGGAAACTTTGGGTAAACCTGGAGGCACCTGGGAGCGCCGATGACAAGTCTGGGAGTGCCAACGGTATGCCTGGGAGCGCCGACGCCAAGCCTGGGGGTACCTGGGAGCACCTCGAATCACTGTAGAGCAGACTGGGAAAACGACATCTTCTTTGGAAACGTTGCTGGTGCGCCGGGAAACTATAGCTACTACTTATCATTCAATGATTTTTAAAACTCATGTATGCAGTCTGTATCCACATCTATCTATCTATATAGCTACCCATCTACACACATTATATCTGGACTGGCTGCAGGCAGTGCTTGAGACCGATTCAAAGTGCGTCTGAAAATGACGATCGAGTAAACTTAGAGATACCCTCCGAGGCCATGATTGAGAGTGTTTGGAGATGCACTTGGAGGCCATGATCGTGCGAACTTGCAGGCTGTAATCGAGCGAGTTTGTTTTTACACTTGGAGGCCATGATCAAGCAACTTTCGAGCTGCACTTGGAGGCCGTAATTGAGCGAGTGTGGAAATACACTTGGAGGCCATGATCAAGCGAGTTTGGAGATTCACTTAGAGGCCATGATCTTGTGAACTTGCAGGCCATAATCGAGCGAGTTTGGAGATACACTTGGAGGCCATGATCGTGCAAACTTGCAGGCTGTAATCGAGCAAGATTGTTGTTACAGTTGAAGGCCGTGATCGAGCAACTTTGGACCTGCACTTGGAGGCCGTAATCAAGCAAGTTTGGAAATACACTTGGAGGCCATGATCAAGCGAGTTTGGAGATGCACTTAGAGGCCATGATCTTGCGAACTTGCAGGCTGTAATCGAGGGAGTTTGGATATGCACTTGGAGGCCATGTTGGAGCGGGTTTGGTGAGACGGTTCGTAAGCCGTGCTCGAGCGAGGTTGGACAAGTTCTTGGAGGCATTTGATGGACACCGCGCCGGGTACTGGGACTCTATTCATCAGTAAGTTGACACACAAATGTGGGAATGTGACAATGTGACTTTACTTTTGAGGTTTCATGGCACGCTGGCTGATGACAGTCGATCGTGTAGCGAGGTACGCCGGAAGCTGAAGCTTCATTCAGGGTTCAACTCATAATGATGAGAATAAAGGGAAGACAAATAATCTTGGGTGGACGCCGTACTCAGTGTATGCTGTACTTGGTGTGTGCTGTACTCAGTGTATGCTGTACTCGGTGTATGCTATACTCAGTCGATTTTATATGTGGTGTATGCTTGTACTCAGTGTCAACTCATGATCATGGCATGGAGAGATAGAGGGTGAGGACTTAACTTTGTGTTCTACGATGATGGTAGAGTTCTGGACGAGAGAGGGAGATATGGCGGATGAAGATTAGAATAATGTGGACGATACGAGCGGATATGAGCAATGAGGGGTACAACTTGGCTGACTGGGTTGGGAAGACCTCGTATCAGTGTAATTACACACCGGATCGGGACACGGACCTGCCATATCGGGGATGGTAAAGTGAGTTGCACACGAAATTCTCCTAACTCCCAGTTTCTCATGATAATTTCCCCCATCTCTTCTCATCTCTCTCCTTCTTGTTCTCACAACTTTGCCGTCACTTAAGAACATGAAGTTATGTCATCCCTCTCTATCTCTCCATGCCAAGATCAAGAGTTAACACCTAGTACAGAATACACCGTGTACAGCATACACCGAGTACAGCATACACCACATTCAGCATACACCACGTACACCATACACTGAGGATTGCAGAGACCACATACTGCATCATCCCAAGATTGACTATCTCCCGCTCCCAGCCTGTCTCTCAGCGGACCTTGCAGTACTCAACTCTGTACATTTCCACAATTACAAGCTAACCAAAGAATAGAGTCCCAGCTTCCATCACACATGCCTCCCGACCTACTGCCTCCAGATTTACTGCATCCAGACACACTGGCTCCAGATCGACTGCCTTCCGATTGACCGCCTCCAGATCAATCGGCTCCAGATCAACCGCCTCCATATCAATCGCCTCCAGATCAATTGCTTCCAGATCAATCGCCTCTGTATCAACCGCCTCCAAGTACTCCTCCAATTCTGATCGATCATGGCCTCCAAGTGTATCTCCTAACACGCTCAAGTACGGCTGCCAAGTGCATCTCTGAGTTCACTCAATCTCGGCTTCCAAGTGCATCTCCAAACTTGCTCAATCACGGCTTCCAAGAGCATCTCTGAGTTCACTCAATCTCGGCCTCCAACTGCATCTCCAAACTCACTCAATCATGGCTTCCAAGTGCATCTTTGAGTTCACTTGATCTCTGCCTCCAATTGCATCTCCAAACTCGCTCAATCACGGCCTCTAAGTACACTACTGAGTTCGCTGGATCGCTTAGTCTCCCAGTGCATCTCCAAATTCACTCGATCGCAGTCTCCAAGTGCATCTCCAATCACGCTCGATCTTGGCCGCAAAGTACATCTTCAAGGAGAGACGGCAGTGGTACAGAGATACAGGGGTAACGGAGGTAGACAGAGTGACGGGGAGTATATATTCAGCAGTCCCTGGAGTAGATAGACATCTCATTTCCATCTCATCTTATCATACAATGAACATACACACTCTATCTTTCCCAACACTTTGTCTCACTTGCTCTGTCTGAGATTTCGTGGATTCTCAATGCGGGGTAGTATCATATCATCTCATCCGATTCCTACGCTCCTCGAACCAGAACTGCATGATCTTATGAATTCCGTTTGGCTGTCGCGACAGGTGCAGTGGAGTGTTGATGGTGGGCTCTCTGCCTTCTAGCTCCATTGTTTCACCACAACGGCCGCCATGTGGTGCATCTCTAAGTTCCCTCAAAGGGCGTGTCCAGGTGCTGCTCCAATTATGCTCCAGTACCACCTGCGGCCAGATTCACCGTATGTGTATATATAGAGAGACTTAAATAATACACGCCATATTATGATGTAGCGAATCTGGTGACTGTAACAAAGATGATTATGATAAGAGGAAATGCCTTGGGGATATGTAAGAACCACTGCTGTGAGAATACGTCACCAAGTCTCCCGCAGAGCTGCACAGAGGTCTCGGCTGCTCTGGAAGTATCCCGTAGTGCTGCACAGTGGTCCCGGGTCCTCTCGAAGTCTCCCCCAGATCTGCCCAAAGGTCTCAGGAGGTTCAAACTTTGACTATTCTATAAGTCAAATCTCGAAGCATCCTGAATTAACCTTCATAACTGGAGGTGCTTTCAGAAGCACCTGAGAATGCTCTTGCTAAGTCTGAGAGCACTTTGCTTAGCTCCAGGGGGGGTCTTGGAGCATCTAGACATACTTAGGAGCACTGGTGAGGTCACCCGTAGTGTCTGGGAGGATTGTATGTTGCTTCTGGACCGATTTACATTTTGCTGATGTATGATCAATTTTACTCTGGAAGCTACTGCACTCATCAATCACACACTGGTGGGCCGCTTGAAACCCCCCCTCCCACCACCCTGTGGTGGAACTCCACTCTAATAGGCTCTCCTCAATCCCCGTCGGTGCTCCTCAGCAGAGATTCACTCTCTTCTACATCCTTCTGCAGTTAATTCCTTCTGTTTTGGGCGCTTCTCCACAGGGGTAGGAACTTCTTAATCCCTTCTGTCTTGATCAGCTCTCGCCAATTTCATTCCACGCTCTATACCCCCTTTCCCACACTCCTCAGCCTGGGATGGGAGCTTCCCAATTCCCACTGGTGCACCTCACTCTTGGATGTCGCTCGTATATTGCACGCACTCTGTACCTGTACTCCCCCTTTTTGACTCACCGCCGCTGGGAGAGCAGTCTTCAATGCCAAACGGTGCTCCTCTGCCTCGATTGGGTGCTCCTCTGCCTGGATTGGCGTTCCTGTATGTCATCATGCACTTCTGACCCCCCCCCCGCCGCTTTTCAGCAGTCCTCCACTAATTCGGATGCTCATTAATCCCCATTGGCACTCTGCTGCAGAGATTTGGTACTCTTCATTTTCATTCCGTGCTCCCGCAACACAGCACTTCCCATCTTGGTGCTCCTCTTGTCCCTGGTAGTTGGTCTCCTTTTTCATCTGACTATATCACATTGCCTTTCAACCCCCAATTTGGATTTGCAGCTAGCTATCACGTCATTACACCATTGTGAAACATCACAAATTGTGCCAAACGACATTCGAATTCACTTTCAGCCACTCGCCAGGTATGAATAAACTTCAAATACATGGCCCGCCTTCAGCTTCTTAGCGCCGTTGATGAATTATGTGTTCCTGCTGTCTTTCGCCCTGATGAGATGGAAGAAGTAGTGGATGACATTGTCACGATGTTTGATGGATGTCATTTGACTGTTTAGTCGAATTTTTGTTTCAGTGTAGCTGCATTTATGTTTGAATCACTTGCCTTTTCCTTCGGTACCATAATTTTGTGAGGCAATAAATACAGGGTGGAAGAAGATGGCAGCTTGTATGATTCATAATTGATAATAAACAATCATCCATGCATCATATTTGCCATGAAGGGAAATCTATTACTCATGAACATCTGGAGAGTCCCAAATAATGCCAGCAGTCCTTAGGATGAATATCTATAGGAACCCAGGCATCTCTCAGAGTTTGTTTGTGATTTCCCCGTTGGTTTGGTTGCACTTCAAGGCGCTCCCAAAGTTCTCTCCAGCGCGCCGATGTGTTCCCAAACTTATCACAATCACTCCCATTGTACTCCTGTACCAGTCATCAGAGATCCCAGTTACTCCTTTACCATTTATCAGAGATCCCACTTACTCTGAAGGCCAGCGGGAAAGCCCTCCTAGGGTCTGATACTCTCCTGAAATTGCTGCTTCTAAGTTTACACTCCACATTCTCTCAGACACTCCTGGAGACTTCCAGAGGCTAAAATCCATTTTGCCGATGAATTGCATGGATCCATGAAAGCTCAGCAAGAGTGTGTAATACCAAGAGCTGGGAAAGAAAGAGTGTGTATTTCAATGATGTCTATCTACCCAAGGGTCTCCCTAAGATATACCATCTGTCACTGAGTCCATCTCCGTTATCCCTGTATCTCCATCTGTATATACATAGAGATACTTAGATGTTACATGTGTTCAGGGGGTACTTATACCTTAAGTAAACATGCTTGGTATGGCCCTAGACCCTATTATCAATCCATGTGGATAAGGTATCCTTAGGTATTGCCTGTAACCGATTCCTTTGTGTCTTGGTTCATGCTTTTAATGCAACCTTTGTGGATCCTGTTTTATATAACGGTACTGGCTTATCCTTTTGATCCATAGCCCGTCGTTCATTCCTTGATTTCTGAATGAATTTCTCATTATCCGTAAGAACAGAATCTAATACTTCCAAGTCGTGAGCACAACTCTCAGTATTTGACCATTGTATCCGAGATGCCCTTTCCGGATGTACATGATTGAATCTCGTGGACACAAAGTTCTTATGTCTAACCGATGTTTGTAACAGAGTTCCCACGTCACTAATAATGATTTGTGTATTCCAAAGTTTATCAATCCTTTGATTCTGTTGTAATTCTTTTGGCATTGGAGATACTACTCGTATTCCAATATTGGCTTCTATTCTATGATTATTGATATGCATAACCAAGCCTTGCTGTAATCCAATCCCTGACAATAGCCACCAAACGCACTGAGCCACGAAGATGAACTGGCTATTTCTGGCAATGGATATCATCTTTTTGAGTGAGTATACGATAACGTCGTTGTTGTTCTCAAAGGTAATAGTCATTCAGGGAATACTTATCAATGGTACGGGACTGCTGCTACAAAAAGCTAATATATTTTATGTATAATAACAGCAGGTATAGGTATCATAAAAACACAATAATAAATAAAGATCTTCTTTCGCTGGCATGTATTTCTGACTGTTTTTCCTGCTAGAGCTTCTACTTTTTATTGCTGGAACACTGTGACCTCTTTATACAAACTTCTCGGGATGTTACACAGGCCCATCTATATTTTGTTTACATGATTTTGATTGCAACGTGCTTTGCGATTTGCATTCTAAATGAATGCACATGGTAGAGATTGCGACGAATCCCTTTGGTTATCTTGTTCATGCCAGTGTGGTATTAAGGCGTTACGCTCCTGATAAGAATCAGACAACATCCACATGATATCATATATCAGATAATCACTTCAATTGGGACATCTTGCTCTCATATGGTTTGGTAATTGGAACAAGTATCCGTACAGGGTCAGAACGCACTTTCCGCAATATAATACTGTAGTAGAATTTGCATCATAGATTTAATCGGCGACCAACCAATACTATGCCAATGTAGATCAAATGACACATATCCATGCATTCTAAGGCAAGTCATAATTGCAGTTGCCATTCCGTCACAGCTCAATGTGCGGGGATGCTCCAGGCCTCATATCAACAGCCAATGTCATAATCTCCCACTCACACCATGCTTAGGCTGAGACTATTCTCTTTGGCCTGGGAGTGCCCGAGTTGATCCGCTCTATCATAATATTGGCTTGGTATCCCATCTACTTGCATACTGGCTATCGAATGCCATGTCTGCAGGTCAAGGTATTCCTCAGTATGATCAGAGAATATCCCGCTAGAATCTGGTTCGTGAATCTGAATGAAAACTAGATGATCCGCAGGATTATAGCCCGTTCGATCTGGCAATGTTGTTGCATCATCAAATCAGCTGCTGCAGCGTATGCTTCAATGAATCTGCTAAGCCTCAGCTTATTGAATCGAGATGTATCCCACTCAGACCCCACTATAGATAATTGTGACTGGCTAGTTTCGAGATGCTCCCCTGGGTAGGTGTTGTGCATATCAGGTGGCCCAAAGGTTATTTCACTGACATGTACCCATTGAGTTTTTCGAGAACCATAGACACTATTAAGGGAAAACCCTCAACATCACCCCCTTCTCTAAAATCGGTGACCCAACGATTGCTCTGTCTTAAGAAGTGAACTTGCTAGCCTCAAGGGGTGAACACACTGTATTACTACAGGCCGCTATATTCCCTTGGACTTTATAATGTTTGCTAGCGCAGCCCCTGCACAACACAGGTGTGCTTCTCTTTAATTTCCATTTACAACTTGCCAACTTATTTCATCTATCGTTCGTCAACATCGTATCATTTGTCGCTCGTCAACATCGTATATTTGATCATTTGTCAACGTCATATCATTTATGATTCGGCAACATCGTATCGTTTGTTGATGCACAATGTTGTTTTTCTGCATTGGAGGTTTCTATTCTGTCGTCCATCTGTTAGACTTCGAGACCCGTCACAACATAGTATATTCTGCTATCGCAAATCTTGTGACTGTAACAAAGATAAATATGATAAACAAAATGCCTTGTGGTTTTGGAACTATATGAACCACTAATGTGAGAATACAGCACTAAGTCTTATGCAGAGCTTGTGCAGAGGTCTCAGCTGCTCTCGAAGTCTCCCACAGACCAGTGCTGAGGTCTCAGCTGCTCCCGAAGTCTCCTGCAGACCTGCGCAGAGGTCTCAGCAGGTTCAAAATTTGACTATCCTAGATGGAGCATCCAGAATGTACCACTTCAAGTACAGGTGCTTTCAGGAGCACCTTTGAATGCTCTTGCAGATTCTGAGAGCACATTGCAAAGCTCCAGGGGGGGCTAGGAGCATCTGAAAGTACTTAGAAGCACTGCTGAGGGCTACCAGAGTGTCTGAGAGGTTTGCTTGTGGCTTCGGGACCAATTTACATTTTGCTTTTGTAAACCAACGGGTAGCTAGATACACTTGGTAGCCATGATCTTGCGAACTCGCAGTATGTAATCGAGTGAGCTTGGAGATTCACTTGGAGACCATGAGCGTACAAACTGGCCGGCCATAATCGAGTGGGTTTGGAGATACACTTGCCACCCTTGATTGAATGAGTTTGGAGATGCTCTTGGCAGCCTTGATTATGCAAACTTGGATGCCATAATTGAGCGAGTGTTGTTATACACTTTGGAGGCCATGCTCAACCAAGATTGGACAAGTACTTGGAGGCAGTCGATGGACGGTGTGCCGGGTGCTGAGACTCCATTCGTCAGTTGGTTGACTTGCAAATGTGGAATTGTACCAATGTCACTTTACATTGTAAGCTCTCATGGCGAGCTGGCTGATGGTGGTTGATTGTGTAGCGAGGTACGCCAAGCTTACAACGAACACCACATACACCAAGCGCAACATACATCAAGTACAGTATACACCGAGTACAGCATACACTGGGTACTGCAAACACCGCATACTGCATCATCTCAAGAGCAACTGTCTCCAGCTCCCAGCCAGTATCTCAGGTCACAGCGGACCTTGTTGTACTCAATCCTCTACATGTCCACAAATACGAGTGAACAAATGAATAGAGTCTCAGCTTCCATTGTACGTGCCTTCCAATCTACCGCATCCAGATTTGCTCCTTCCAGAGTCACTGCCTCCAGATTGACTGCGTCTACATTGACCGCCTTCAGATCAATTGCCTCCAGATCAACCACCTCCAAGTACTCCTCCAATCATGATTGATCATGGCCTCCAAGTGTCTTTTCCAACACAATCAATTATGGCTTCCAAGTACATCATTGAGTTCACTCCATCTCAGTCTTCAAGTGCATCTCCAAACTCTCTCAATCACAACCTCCAAGTGCATCTCTGAGCTCACTTGATCTCTTGGTCTCAAAGTGGATCTCCAAACCAGTGATAGCAACGGGTCCAGTTAACTAGTCAGTGGTCCGGGTTTAGATCGGATAAATGGTTAGGTTATGTTTCAGACCCATCCAAAAATCCAACCTGCTGCTGCTTGGTGGGTCAAACCCGTACCTGTACCTGTTAATCAGCAGGTTTTGCTGGGTTTGGATAGACCCGTCGGGTTCAATTTCGGGTTTTCATTTTCTGGTTTTTCTATTTCTGGTCGCATTCTGATATCCTACTGTTAAGTGCAAAATATTAACTTTGATATGTCGTTGTCTGTATTTGTTGTATTGACTGTCTTTATAATGAAAATGAACAGACACATGCTCCCTGCTACATCCTGAACTTGAGTGTCAATGGAGTGTGATCAATTTTTCATCATGCATCAAGAGTATGATTAGAGCTACGGGACGGCCACATTGAAAGTTACGGCTGTCGTTAAGCCTCAAATGGATCAGTTTGCAACTGCTCCTGCACTGACAACATTTGGAGAGCTGATGAAGATACTTGCTATCGTCAGTGCAAAATTGCAAATGCCCAAAGGCACATCACAAGTAGAAAGTAGTCATATGAGGTTAACTTTCGGGACACGACAGTCTTACAAATGCATATCGTCCCTTCCGCCCGACGTAGTGCCCAATTTGTCACCAATTAACCAACCTCAGCCTGTTACACCCGTAAGCTTTTACCCCTGCATATCGCCTCCACAGCCAATTGCCATACTGGAATCGGATTCAGATAACCAAATTGTATTGGCTCATTTTTCATCTGTAGTATAGATGAGCAAATTGGGATTATTCACAACATATCTCCATGAAAAGTAATTGGTGTACCTATTGTGTTATGTGTCAGCATTTTTTTGATTTAGGTGACCAAAGTGTAAGACATGATAATTGGTTTCTAAATGTGCAAGGGTCATATGGACCATACGAAAGGTCTAGACTCTAAACTGAGTTTATTGACAATTGATCTGGGTGATATCATCCAGCCTCTTACGCATAAGTGTAAGCATGCAATCAAAATTTGAGCCAAAATATATGAACAAATTTCAACTCAGTGATGTTATACAAGTCACAGAAGGAGCGGTCAACGCATAATGTGAATCTGTATGAATGACCACTATCATGTTGCAATCGTCCATACATCCACCTGCATCCCTCTGCGCTCAAACCTGGTGCATATATTCAAGATTAAGAAAATTGCAAATGGTAGGTCATGGAAATTGAGGAGAAGGAACTGGACAAGGAAAAGTAAGGACGTTGGGCTATATTAATGAAACATTGGTCTATGGATCTATATGCTGTAAATTGCCGGCTGAACGTGCTGAATGGTGAAAGTGCAACCTCACCTATCACTCAGAGAATATGAATAGCCGTGGATCAGAAGTTGTAAAGCCTCGAAGCTTTTGGATGCAATTGTGTATTCATACATATGATACGTTGGCTGTGAATAATAACTATATAATTATGTGTATACAATTATTGACCATACAACAACAGTTGGAACCTGTTTGAGGTGAGTGTCAATGGAGTGTCAACAATTTTAGGTCATTTATGTAAGGTCATTGGCAACTGATTTGCTTGGTGTTAATACACAAACAACGTATTGGCAGCCATTATAGGGAAATGACATAGCGACACGGTAAATGCTCCATTCTCGGAATGATTGTCAACTGAGTGTGAATGATTTCAGATCATTTAAGTAGAGTAATTGGAAACTGATTTGCTCGCTGTTATGTATAACCAATGTGTTAGCAGCCTGTATAGGCAAAAATATATCCGACACATTCACCGCCCCATTCTAAAAATGAGCGTCAACAGATCATCAACAATTTTAGTCATTGTGTTTTCTTTAATTACAGGGCTGTGCTATGACATTTACCCATAATCGAAGTATTGGCCACCTTTATAGGCAATATGGTTAGTGTCGATGTTGCTACCAACTACAAATGAGCATCAACGGAGCGTCAACGATGTTGGGTGTTCCATCTTGAATAATTGAAAGACTGTACTGCGGCAGTTACCTATAATCGAAGTATTGGCCGCCTTTATGGGCAATATGTTCATTGTCGATGTTGCTACACCTACAAATGAGCATCAACAGAGTGTCAACAGAGTGTCAACAATTGTCATTTTAGTATCTGTTATAATCTGATGGCTGTGCTACCGCATTTACCCATAATCGAAGCATTGCCGCCATTATGGGCAATATAGTTACATTCGATGTTGCTACACCTAAAGAGAGTGCCAACAGAGCAACAACAGAGCGTGAACCATTTTGGGTGTTGTATCTTGTATTATCCATGCACGGTGCTATGGTATTTACCCACAAGCGAAGTATTCGCCGCCTTTAAAAGTAATATGGTTAGTGTCGATGTTGCTACCACCTAAAACTGAAAGTCAGCAGAGTGTCAACAATCTTTGGGAGAGTAAGTGGGGTATTTAGGAAGGGATATACTCACTGATATGTGTAACCAACATATTGGCCGCCTTTACCTGCAAATGAGCAAGCGACACGGTGACTGCCCCATTCTGAAAATAAGAGTTATTGGAGTGTTAACAATTTTTGGTCTTGTACGTAAGGTAATTGGAAAGTGATTTCCTCGCTGTTATCCATAACCAATGTTTTGGCGACCTTTATCAGCAAAAGAGCAGACAACATGGTCACTGCCCTATTCTGAAAATGAGAGTCAACTGAGTGTCAACTTAGCTTCAACAATTCCTGGTCATGTATATTGGGTAGTGTTAGCAACGGGTCCAAATTCCCAGGTCGGTTCCGGTTCCAGTTCCGGTTCCGGTTCCACCCGGAACCGGACTGTGGCAACAGGTCTTACCACGCAAAAAAACCCAGCCCATTAAAAATAGGCCGGTTTTACCACCAAAAACCCGGCATTTCAACATCACAACTTCGCCTCGAATTAAGTATTTGAGTTCTGATTGTATCAAGACATGATTAGTACGTAGATTGTGCAGTTCGATCCGCTCTTTTACCTCCCAATCTCAGATATGTGATCCGACCAATATTCCTTGAGCCGCTATCGAAAACCCGCGAATTTAGGTTAAAATTTGCCCTTTTTTCAAAGCCACACAACGAATATCAGTCAGTTTGCAAATCGCAAAGCAGGAGGTGAAAGAGCAGTCAGAACTGCGCAATCTACGTACTGATGATGTCATGATACGACAAGAACTCAAATATTTAATTTGAGGCAAAGGTGTATGAACCGTAAAGTTGGAACTGCGGTCCCGTTCCAACCCGGCCGAAAACCCGCAGGTTTATGTCCGGTCCGGGTAACAAACCCTCCAATGCAACGTGGGTTGGGTTTGTGGCCGGGTCTGGAACCGAACCGAACCGAACCACCAGCCAAAAACCGGACTGCTGGCGGGTTACCCAGACCCGTTGCTAACACTCATATTGGGTATTCATGGCATCATACGGATATTTGAACTCATAATAGAACCATTGACCACTGCAATGGTCGAAAATATAAAATATTAAAGGAAAAACACTGATTCAACTATTCTTAATATCGCAATCTGCAAAACATGCAGAATGTGATTCCTGGTTGTTGAATGATCAATTTTGTTCAGGTACTATTATCAAATAGCCTAGGCAAGAGCATTATATGTATTAACAGATGGACCCGCTGGACAACCCGCTAACAACCCACCCAATTCAAACTAGTTGTGAGATTTCTATTGAACCCCCACCAGAATTGACAGTTCCGGTCTGATGGCAACCCAAAGCCCCAATTTGGTGGCGATTCAGTTCCGATCTGGACCTGGACAGGAAGAAATGGTTCAGAATCGTGGCTAACACTACTGCAAACTCGATTGATCCCAGCCTCCATGTGCGTCTCTGTGTTCACACGATCTCAGTCTCCAAATGAATCCCAAAGCACGCTCGATCACGGCCTGCAAGTAGATCCTGCAGCAGTGATGGCGGTTGTAGAGACATTCAACGGTACCGGAGGTGGACTGAGTAGATTGACATCATCTCATTTCCATCTCATCTTATCATACAATGATAATACACACTCTATCTGTCCCAACTATTGGTCTAACTGTCTCTGTCAGAGATGTGGTAGATCCAGTCAATTGTGTGGATCCTCAACACCGGGTAGTATCATATCTTCTCACCCAATTCCTATGCTCCTCACACCAGAACCACTCTTTGTCATGAATTCCATTTCAATGTCGCGAGAGGTGCAGCGGAGTGTTGATGATGTGTTGACTAGAGATATAGCCCGGTGGCTTCCGTAGTGTTCGGTGCTGGTGGGCTTTGGCATGAGGCCGGTGGCTTGTGGCCCCCATTGGCCTCGTCTGCCCCCACAAGCCTTGACTGCCCCCATCAGCCTGGTCTGCGCCCATGGCGAGAAGGAGGGCTCGGCACGGAGTTTTGCTTCTGCCTCTTTTGTAAATAAGTCCATAGTTTTTGTTCTCTTTGGATCAACAGGCAATTGAACTTCTTCACCCTTTCTCTTTTGCTTTCAACATGGTGGGCTCTCTGCCTTCCAGCTCCATCATCTCACTACAACGGCCTCCAAGTATTGCATCTCTAAGTTCTCTCAATCGGCAATGTGGTGGAACGGCGGAGCTAGAAGGCAGAGAGATCATCATCAACACTCCGCTGAACCTCTCACGGCATTTGAACGGCAATTCGTGAGAAACACCGGTTCTGGCTTGAGGACAGTAGGAAGAGGGTGAATTGGTATGATACTACCTGGCTGTAAGGATCCACACAGAATCTCGGAATGAGCGAGTGAGATCAAAAGATTTGAAAGATAGAGAGTCTAATTCGTTGTATAGTGAGATGAGATGATATATTATACAAGATGCAATGCAGGCTACATACCCTGGGGTTTTCTGAATATGTACTCCCCGTCACTGCATCCATCTCCGCTACCCTTGTATCCACATACACCCCCATCGCCCAGTCCACCTCCATCATCCCTGTATTTCTATACACCCCCTGTAGCTCAGTCCTCTCCCAAGCTGATTCGCAGTGGTGGTGAAAAACAGATGCTCCCGCCACAACTCCTCCCTGGCCCTTTGTGTGAAGCACACCTCTCCTCTTCCGTATAACCATATAAGTAAAAACCCAAAAGAACATAAGAATAACTCAAACCCAAAGAACAGACACAGACATAGACCCAGACGAAAACCATAAACCCAACGGAAAGAGACAGACATTGACCCAGACGAATACCATGAATACACTGGAAACCTATAAACTCAACAGAACAAAACATACAGACTCCCGCTCCTGGCGCACCCGCATTCTTTTGCCACCGTCCTTGTCTGCCTTCTGTTTTCCTTAATGACTTGTAAAGAACAAGATTTTGCCAAGCTGAGTATCGAATCAAACTATCTCCTTACACATTGCACAAACAGCTCCTGTGATTTGTGCCCTGGCCTCTATGAAACACTCGGGGTCATCATTTACTGGTTGTTGGAAGATTGGTACGGCAATGTTTCGCACTGTTCTCTCGTGGTGTGCCAACATCTTCGTCTCATCATCAAAAATTCTCTTGCACTTGGGGTCGAGGCCAACCCATTCTAGGAAGCAGCTCACGTATTCCTCATCTTTAGTGTCGTCGTCGTCAGTACTGCGCATTTCGCTGCCGGGTGTGGCAGGCCTGTCCGGATTTGGTGTCCTTTACTGCTCAGGATCCGTTGGTTTCTCCGGGGTCATACCAGCCTCATTCCAGTTTCCAGCTGGCAGGATTGTACCGACCTCTTTCTCGGTGGGTGCTGGCAGGATTGTACCAGAGTCTGTTTTATTGAGCATTGGCGGGATCGTACCAGCGTCGTTCATGGGCGGCACTGTTCATGGTCCGCGCTGGTGGGATTGTATCGGCGTCTTTCTTCATAGGTCTTAAGGGGGCCGTACCGGCATCTTATCTGGTAGGAGTGCTGGTTCCGTCCACAAATCCATTGTCGACCAGGTCTATCAAAAACCCGCCATCTTTGCTCTCATCCTGTTCCTTTTCTTTTCCCTTAGTTGGTGGTGTTCGCTGTGGGAGCATCTTGCTTTTATCGGGGGATGGAGGTGGAATGGGTATCTCATGGGCAGCAGGAGGTGCGGATGGTGAGATGGTACAGAGTCGATTGGTGTGATTGCGGTCATTCATGGTAGGGTACTATCTAAGTGGCATTGTTAACCCGCGGTACCAATTCAGATCAATAGCTTCATAGCCGATTCCTTCTTTCAGCTTACAGCATCCACTATCTAACAAGTTTTAAGCTTGCTGGAAGTCTCCTGAAGTATACCACTTGTTCTCTTTGGACTTCCGGTTTAACTTGGTGTGACAGTTGATGTATGCACGATTGAGGCGCCTATTTGCTAAGCCAGAATCTCTGGATGTATTGTTCGCAATGGCAGTTAATCGCATCCGCCTCTCACTTTCGCTGGAGTCGCTTAAGATTTCCTGAAGTTTGGGGGATTGTTTCCAGAGGTCTCCCAGTGTCTTCGGTGCCAGTGTCTTCCTCCGCTGAACTGAGTGATGTTGTTTTATCATCTCCCTTACCCTACCAGGGATGTCCAGAGCCATGAGAAAGTTGTTGTATCGCTTCTATTTCAACTTCTTCGAGCAAGGTTCCTCTGGGCGAAATTTGACACCCAAGCGACCTGGGCATTGGTGCCATTGGTAATGTCGCCAAAGAGATTATCATGCTCAACCTTCAAATTGTTAGGGGTTTTCCCTTAACAGCGGTAATGGTACTTGCGATGGTTATACAAATACATGTCATGAAGTTACTCTGGGTCTAGTCACGTGATATGCATAACACCTTTTCGTGATATCTCAAGAAGGCCAGTCTTATGTCCTTTAAGCGGGGATACATAGGAATCGCGTGTCGATTAAATAAGGAATACTGTTGCGTACTGGATTCACTTAAGATGATGCTACTATGAGCCTTTGCAGGCAAGCCTTGCTTTAGTCGTGCGCATAGTTTTCAACCACATTCATTATTCCTGATACTAGCGGGACATGTCTATTACAGACTCAGAAGTCAATAGTCAATATGCAAGTTTGTCGGATGTCCGACTTATTGTCTCAGGCGATAAGAGTTATCGGGGCACTCTCCGGCTGAAGAGAATTGTCTGGGCCTAAGCATGACGTGACTGAGGGAATTATGAAGGTGGCTGATGATAAGAGGCCTGAGGCAACCCTGCTCATTGGTTCTAGTTAGTATGCATTGCAACTTCAGACTCATAATCTTTATGAGCTGACACATCGGGGTTCTATATTGGCATAGTATTGGTTGGCCGCCGAATAAATCCATGACGCAATCCAAATAGGCCTCAAGGTGACGCATTAATTGCGATAAGCAGTACCGACCAAGATCGGCAGACGTTCCAGCTACTGATGCAAACGGATTGCGAGATGTCTACGTTCAAGTTTCGTCTGACAGAATGTCTCACATGATATCATGACATGGATGGCCTGATTCTTATCAGAAGCGATAACTCTTTAATACCTCATCTTCATAGACAAAATAACTTACTTGTATGCATGGAATATTATCACTGGGCGCATGGCGTGACCACGATAACGCTATGATGCGCACTGTAGACATAGTATCGAAGTTTGGGCGTACGAACCTTGGAAGAAGAGTATAAAGAGATAGTATTGTTTCAGCAATGAGACGAAAAGCTTATGCAGCGATCCACAGTCAACAATCAGAACACCGAAGACGATCTCAAAATATTATTAAGAATTCAATCCATTATAACAATTTCTTCCCTACTATCCACACTTGACTGGGCAACTTATTCCGGAACATCAGTTGAATCAACACGAGTACACACTGCAACGAGTTGTCGAATCTTTTGGTAATCTACTTTTCGAATTTGCAGAGCAGCATTTAACCCACACCTACCAAGTGGTTTTTCAATTCTGTGAACTCAAGAATATCGGTTATCTGGTGCTGAGATGTCTCAAAACCATCGCAAAACAATACAAAGAATTTTGCGAGGAGTGGTTACACGACTGGGAACTTTATTCTTCATATACATTGAAGAAGGGCTTTTGCATCGGTTCGATTTGGAAGCTCTTGCTAGATGGTCGCAAGCATTAGCAAAATGTATTTTAGTCACTGAAAGCCTCCAGGCATCCCTGAGAGGATGTGGAGTGTAAACTTAGATGCGTCAGTTTCAGGAGTGTATCAGACACTAGGGGGGCATTCTGGCCGGCCTTCGGAGTAACTCGGGTCTCTGATGACTGGTACAGGAGTACCATGGGAGTGATTGTGATAAGTTTGAGAACACCTCAGAGTGCCGGGGAGAACTTTCGGTGCACCTGGGAGCACCTGGGAGTGCCGAAAACAAGTTTGGGAGCACTGATGATAAACCTGGAAGTGGCGATGACAAGTCTGGGAGCATCTGGGAGTGCTAGTGACAAGCCTGGGAGCACCTCAAATGACTGTGAAGGAGACTGGGAAAACGACATCTTCTTTGGGAACATTGCTGGTGCGCCTGGAAACCATTGGTACTACTTATTGTTCAACAATTTTTAAAACTCATGAATTCAGTTTGTATTATCATCTATCTATCTATATAGCTACCCATCTACACAGAGTATATCTGGACTGGCTACAGGCGGTGCTTGAGAGCAATTCGAGGTGCACCTGACAATAACAATCTAGCGAACTGAGAGATAAACTCCATGGCGATGATCGAGCGAGTTTGGAGATGCAGATGGAGGCCATGATCTTGCAAACTTGCAGGCTGTAATAAAGCGAGTTTGGAGATACATTTGGAGGCTGTGTTCCAGCGACTTTAGAGATGCACATGGAGGCCGTAATCGAGGGAGATTGGACAAGTACTTGGAGGCGGTCGATGGACAACGCGCCAGGTGCTTAGACTCTACTCATCAGTTACTTGACACGCAAACGTGGGAATGTGAGAATGTGACTTTACCTTTGACCTCTTCATCATGAGCTGGGTGATGGCACTTGATCGTGAAGGGAGGCATGCTGGAAGCTGAAGCTACGTGCAGGGGTCAACTCGTAATTATGAGAACGAAGGGAAGACAAATAATCATGGGTGCATGGTGTACTCAGTGTATGCTGTACTGGGTGTATGCTGTACTCGGTGTATGCTGTACTCGGTGTATGCTGTACTCGGTGTATGCTGTACTCGTTGTATGCTGTACTCGGTGTATGCTGTACTCGGTGTATGCTGTACTTGGTGTATGCTGTACTCGGTGTATGCTGTACTCGGTGTATGCTGTACTCGGTGTATGCTGTACTTGGTGTATGCTGTACTCGGTGTATGCTGTACTCAGTATGTGCTGTACTTGGTGTATGCTGTACTTGGTGTATGCTGTACTCGGTGAATGCTGTACTCGGTGTCAACTCATGATCACGGCATGGAGAGATAGAGAGGGATGGCATCACTGTATGTTCTGCGATAATGGTAGAGTTGTGGACAAGCAAGAGAGAGATGGGGGATGAAGATGAGAACAATCTGGAGAATACAAGCTGATATAAAAAATCAGGGGTACAACTTGCCTGATTGGGTTGGGAAGACCTCGTATCTGGATAAATACACACTGGATTGGGAGTTGTACCTGCCATAACGGGGATGGTTGATTCACTCGCCCACGAAATTCTCTAAGTCCCAGTTTCCCATGACGATTTGCTACATATCTTCCCATCTCTCTCCTTCTCGTCCTTGCAACTTTACTGTCACCTAAGAACACGAAGTTAAGTCATCCCTCTCTATCTCTCCATGCTATGATCAAGAGTTAACACCGGGTATAGCATACCATCAGCAAAATGTAATTCGGTCCGGAAGCCATACGCAAACCTCCCAGACACTCCGGTAGCCGTCACCAGTGCTTCTAAGTACTTACAGATGCTCCCGGCCCTCACTGGAGTTTTCCAAAGTGCTCTCAGACTCTGCAAGAGCATTCTCACGTGCTCCTAAAAGCACCGGTAGCAATAAAGGGGTATTCAGGATTCTATGAGATTGACGATTAGGATAGTCGAATTTTGGAGCTCCTGAGACCTCTGCGCATATCTGCGGGAGACTTCGAGAACTGCTGAGACCTCTGCACAAGCTCTACGGGAGACTTGATGCAATATTCTCACAGCAGTGGTTCTTACGGTTCCATAACCACAAGGCATTACATTGATTATATTGGTCTTTGTTACAGTCACAAGATTCGCTGCATCATTGTATTATCTAAGTCTCTCCATATATACAGATACGCGGATACAGGGATAACAGAGATGAACTCAGCGACAGGCAGTATTTATTTCGGAGACCCCGGGGTAGATAGACATCATCTCACCCTATTCCAATGCTCCTTGAGTTAGAGCCGCTCCTTCTCACGAATTCTCTTGGGATACCATGGGAGGTGCGGTGTAGTGATTGTGATGGGCTGTCTGTCTTCTAGCTGCACCATTTCACCACCCCGTGATCAAGTGAACTTAGAATTGCACTCAGAGACTGTGATTGATCGAGTTTGGAGGCCTAATCAAGCGAGTTTGGAGATACACTGGAAGGCTGTGATCGAGCGAGTTTGGAGATGCTCTTGGAGGCCGTGATTGTGGGAACTTGGAGGACGTAAGCATGCCAGTTAAAAGAAACATTGGAATACTGGGATCGAGCGAGTGTGGAGATGCAGCTGGAGGCCATAATCGAGCGAGTTTAGAGATGCACCTGGAGGCCGTCATCGTACGAGTTTGGAGATGCACTTGGAGGTAGTGTTAGCAACGGTTCCGGGTTACCCGGCTGCGGTCCGGGTTTGGAACCGGACCGGATGGTCCAGTCCGGGTTGTTCCCCAGAAAACAGGGGTACCCACCGGGTTCGGGGACGGGTTGGACCGGAACCGCGGTTCCATATTACGGTTCCTGCATCTTTGGCTCCAATTAAGTATCTGAGTTCTGATCATATCATGACATGATCAGTATGTAGATTGTGCAGTTTTATCTCCTCTTTCACCTCCCGCTGTCAGATTTGCGATTGGACCAATATTCGTTGAATCGCTGTGAAAGAAGGTGATATTTGGGCCGAAAAGTGCGGGTTTTCGATTGCGACTCAACGAATATTGGTCCGATCGCAAATGTGAGAGCGGGAGGTGAAAGAGGGGCTAAAACTACACAATCTACATACTGATCATGTCACGATACGGTCAGAACTCAGATACTTAATTGGAGCGAAAATTGTAGACTTGAAATGCCGGGTTTTTGGTGGAAACCCGTTGCAACGGTCCGGTTCCGGGTTGGAACCGGACCCGGAACCGAACCGGGAATTTGGACCCGTTGCTAACACTACTTGGAGGCTATAATTGTGCGAGTTTGGAGATGTACTTGGAGGCCGTAATTGTACGAGTTTGGCAATGCACTTGGAGGCCGTGATCGAGCAGGCTTCGAGATATACACTTGGAGGCCGTCATCGTGCGATTTTGGAGATACACTTAGAGGCCATGATCGAGCAAGGTTGGAGGTGTACCTGGAGGCAGTCAATCTGGAGGCGGTAGTTTGGGAGGGAGGCGCGACGGGAGCTGAGACTCTATTCATTGGTTACGTTTTAATTGTGGGAATGTAGATAGTTGGGTACAACATCGTCAGCCGCGAGATGAGAGACTGGCAGGGAGCGCAAGATAGTCGATCTTCGGATGATGCAGTACGCGGTGTATGCAGTACTCGGTGTATGCAGTACTCGGTGTATGCAGTACTCGGTGTATGCAGTACTCGGTGTATGCAGTACTCAGTGTATGCAGTACTCGGTGTATGCAGTACTCGGTGTATGCAGTACTTGGTGTTGACTCTTGATCATGGCATGGAGAGATAGAGAGCAATAACTTAACTTTGTGTTTTCAGGTGATGTTAAAGTTGAGGACGAGAAAGAGAGGATATGGCGGAAATCATCATGGAACACTGGTACTTAAGAGAATTTCGTATCGGACTCAAGTAACCATCCCTGATACTGCAGGTACGAGTTCCGATCCAGTGTGTAATTACACCCGTACGAGGTCTTCCAAACCATATCAGGCAAGTCGTACCCATGATTTCTCATACCAGCTCATATCCTCCACATCGTTCTCATCTTTATTCCCCATCTCTCTCCTTCTCGTCCTCAACTCTACCATCACCTGAAAACACAATATTAAGTCATCGCTCTGTATCTCTCCATGCAATGATCAAGAGCTAACACAGAGTACGGTATACACCGAGTACAGTATACACCGAGTACAGCATACACCGAAGTACTGCATACACTGAGTACAGCATCCACCCAAGAGTGTGTGTTTTCCCTTCATTCTCATGATTACGAGTTGACCCCTGAATGTAGCTTCTGTCTCCGGCAGGCCTCCCAACATGATCGACCACCATCAGCCAGCTCTCCATGACAGCTCAAAGGTAAAGTCCCATTGTCACATTCCGACAGTTGCGAGATAACTGACTGATCAGAAGAGTCTCAGCACCTTGCGCGCCATCCATCGACTGCCTCGAAGTACTTGTCCAAACTCACTCGATTACGGCCTAAAAGTTCACACGATTATGGCCTCCAAGTGCATCTCCAAACTCGCTCGATTACGACCTCTAAACACGCTCGATGCCGGCCTCCAAGTGTATCTGCAAACTCACTCGATTACAGCCTCCAAGTGTATCTTCAAACTTGCTCGATTACGGCCTCTAATCAGGCTCGATCACGCCCTCCAAGTTCATCTCCAAACTCGCACGATTGCGGCCTCCAAGTTCATCTCCAAACTCGCACGATTGCGGCCTCCAAGTGCATATCTCTAAACTCACTCGCTCACGGCCTCCACAAGTGCATCTACAAACTCACTTGATTACGGCCTCCAAATTCGCACGATCATGGCATCAAAGTGCATCTACAACCTTGCTCGATCACGATTTCGAAGTGTATCTCCAAATACGCTCGATTACCGCCTCTAAGTCAATCTCCAAACTCGCTCAATCATGGCCTCGGAGTGTACCTCTGGGTTCACTCGATCGTCATTGTCAGGGGTATTTCGAATTCCTCTGAAGCACCGCCTGCAGCCAGTCCAGATTTATCGTGTGTTGATGGGTAGCTATATAAATACATAGATACATTGATACATAGATACGTAGATGAGAATACAATCTGGATACAAGAGTTTTAACAATCGTTGAACGATAAGTAGTAGCTATGATTTCCAGGTGCACTAGCAGAGTTCCCAAAGAAGATGTTTTTCCTGGACTGCTCTACTGTGATTCGAGGTGCTCCCAGACTTGTCGCAACCGCACCTAGACTTGTCGCCGGCCCTCCCAGACTTGTTGCTGGCGCTCCACGGCTTGTCGTCTGCGCTCCCAGACTTGTCGCGGGTGATCCCAGGTGCTCCCAGGTGCATCCAAGGTTCTCTCCGGCACTCCGAGGTGTTCCCAAACTTATCACAATCACTCCCATGGTACTCCTTTACCAGTCATCAGAGATCTCAGTTACTCTGAAGGCCGGCCGGAATGCCCTCCTAGGGTTTGATACACTCCTGAAATCGATGCTTCTAAGTTTACACTCCACATCCTCTCAGACACTTCTGGAGGCTCCCAGAGAGTAAGATAAATTTTGCTGATGACACTGAGTACAGCATACACCGAGTACTACATAGACCGTGTACTGCATCATCCCAGGATCGACTATCTCCCACTTCCAGCTAGTCTCTCAGCGGATCTTTCTGTACTCAATTCTCTACATTCCCACAATTACGAGTTAACCAATGAATAGAGTCTCAGCTTCCATCGCACATGCCTTACGTTCTACCACTGGCAGATTCACTGCCTCCAGACTGACTCACTCCCGATTGACCGCCTCCAGATCAATCGCCTCCACCTCAACCGCCTCCAAATATTCTTCCAATCTTGATCGATTATGGCCTCCAAGTGTATCTCCCAACATGCTCAATTACGGATTCCAAGTGCATCTCCAAACTTGCTCATTCACGGCTTCCAAGTGCATCTCTGTGTTTACTTAATCTCGGCCTCCAAGTGCATCTCTGAGTTTACTTGATCTCTCGGTCTCCAAGTGCATCTCCATCTTTGCTCTATCCCGGCTTCCAATTGCATGTCTGAGTTCACTCGATATCAGTCTGCAAGTGCATCTCCAAACACAGTCGATCACGGCCTGAAAGTAAATCTTCAAGGAGTGACGGTGGTTGTATGGAGATACAAGGGTAACGGAGGTAGACAGAGTGACTGGGAGTATATATTCGGCAGAACCCTGGAGTAGATAGACATCACCTCATTTCTATCTCATTTTAACATTCAATGAAAACACACACTCTATCTTTCCCAACTTTTAGTCTCACTCGCTCTTTCCGTAATTTGGTTGGTTCACGCAATTGCCTGGATCCTCAACGGTGGGTAGTATCATATCTTCTCACACGATTCCTATACACCTAGAACCAGAACCTCTCTTTCTCATGAATTCTGTTTGGATGTCGTCAGAGGTGTGGCGGAGTGTTGATGGTGGGCTTCTCTGCCTTCTAGCTCCATCATTTCACCACAACAGCCTCCAAGCTGTGCTTGTCCAGGTGCTCCTTCGATTATGCTCGAGTACCATCAGCGGCCAGATTGACCGTACGTATTTATAGAAAGAGACTTAAACAATGCATGCCATATTATGATGAAGGGAATCTGGTGACTGTAACAACGACGAATATGAAAAGACAAAATGCCTTGTGGATATGTAAAAACCACTGCTGTGAGAATACGGCACCAAGTCTCTCGCAGAGATGTGCAGTGGTCTCGGCTGCTCTCAAAGTATCCCGCAGAGCTGAGCAGCGGTCCTAGCTTCTCTCGAAGACTCCCGCAGATCTGTGCAGAGGTCTCAGGAGCTACAAAATTTCACTTTCTATAAGTCAAATCTCAAAGCATCCAGAATGCACCTCCATAACTGCAGGTGCTTTCAGAAGCATCTGTGAATGCTCTTGCAGAGTCTGCAAGCACTTTGCTTAGCTCCAGGGGGGTTTGGGAGCATCTAGAAGTATTTACAAGCACGGGTGAGGTCAACCGGAATGTCTGGGAAGATTTCAGGTTGCTTGCGGACCAATTTACATTTTTCTGAGAAGAGGTTGAGGCTTTGAAATAAGACGAGAAGAGAAAGAAAGAAATATATAGGCAGTTGTACGTAATTCAATAAATGTTGTATTGATTATTGGGATTAAGCACTCCTGTAATATAAATTCTCATCACTTTGGCAGGTGAGTTCCCAGGTGGCAATCTGTATGGCTTCTTCTGGCAATCCGACAAGTCTATGTGCAAAGAATTCCCTACTGAGCTGTGGTTGTGTCTCTGACGATAGAGTTGCTGGAAAGGAGTCGCTAGCGATAATGGAGATATTGGAGAAGTGAGTATTTCACAGTAACGGCAGTGCTGGTGGCAGTGGTGGTGGTGGTGGCTTAGCATTAGCAATGGTTCCGGACTGCCACTTTGGGTCTGGGTCTGGGTCAGAACCAAACTGTTGTCAAATTGGCTATGCAGGTTATCAATACACCAGAACCGTCAATGTGGGTATGGTTGAATAGTAATCTCCCAACCCACCTGAATTGGGCGGGTTGTCACCAGGTCGCTCAGTGGGTCCATCTGAAGATTCATATAATGTTCCTGTTTTTGCAGTTTGATAATAGTATATTATCAAAATTGGGTATTCAGTAGCCAATCAGCTGCTTTTGTATGTTTTGCACATCAGCAAAATGTAAAATGATTTGGAAGTCACAACTGAACAACTCAGCAACTCTGACCAGCCACATTGATCCTTTCAGATGCTCTCAGATGCTCCCAGATAGGCTGAATGTAAAGTGATGAGCTCTCAGGTACTCCAAGACTACTTCACTAGTGCTTGTCAATGTTCAGGAAGTTGTGGAACAGAATACAAGAATATGTTGAAAAATGTATGGTGGTCTTCGAAATGCTACAAGATCAAACTATTATAATGTGCAAATTCCAGAGCTATTTGGAGTATGGGCCGCGTCTCCAAGACGATTCCAGTGCATCTTGAACCTGGAGCCGTACTCTCCGGGAGTGATTATTACAATGTTTATATCAAATAGTACAATTCAATTAACTAACTATCTTTGTCCTGCACTCCTTGAATCAGACATTGTAAGTTAATATGCACTCCAGCAGACATCTAAATCCACATGATTAATAACAAGCCATATGCTATCAATGCTATCTGATGCAACATTCTCTCGCACCAAATGTGCCCGTCCAACAATTGCTGCTACAGGAACAATTTGCATCATATTAGTCTGTTTGACAACCCGGATGAACCAGTCAATACAATCAGCCCAACCATGCCGATCTTTGTACTTTGTTGATACCACCACTGCATATTTTTGAACTTGAGGATGTACTATCCATTGTTGAGTCTTCCTGCACCAGTTAGAAAAGATCGATATCGTGTTTCCGGCAGCCAGGTGCACCTGAAATTGGAGGATCTGATTCAGCGGAGTCCAGCAGGAGTATAATACAGGAAGAGAGGGAACTCGGTCTTGGAAGGTGTTATCAAGGTCACTTTCCGTATATTGGACCCAGATGTCATGAGAATCTGTCATGATCCCTTGGTTGGCATTGGTATATTCTACCTTGCATCTCTGAGTGAGGTTAATTTGATACTTCTGCACACTCCAAAGACATGGGTTTCTCACAAATGATGTACCTTTGGTGACACAGGGTGCAAAAATGGTTCGTCCTCACAATGCTGGCGGCGTAAAAGATGCACTCTGCAAGTATTTCACCATTTATTTGCAGAAGATAGTAGGTTGAAAACTTTTGCCGAGTCAGTATTGTACTAGCCTTGTAGGGCAAGATATGAGAGTGTGTCCTCCATAGAGTCATTGTGGGTGAGCATCTGTCGAATGTAATTAACTTTGCGGGTAGATAGATATACCTCTTCCACATGGCCGATATGCAGCTTTTCAGAAATATCGGTGGGGAAATTGTCGCCAGAACCCATTCCTCGAATTGATTCTGATATATGGCTCATGAGATCCATCTTGGGATATCTGAAATGGATTACCCACTTTGCGATGGTTTTCTGGAACTCCAGAACGCTGATTGCCTGCCACCAACCTTCAAATTCGATCAAGCGGATGGACAATTCCTTCCTTAACCACATTTGCTCATTCCATGTGATACAATGAATCTCTTTCTCCTGCTGACTCACAATGCAGTCGATATCAGCAATACTTCAGGTGGTGGCTTCAGTGTCCCCATCGAATTGTTGGACCAGAAATTCCACAAGGTTGTCGGCATTCATGTTTACTGCCCCAATAACCTCTTCTATGGCAGCAATCTGCATTTGAGCAAATTGTCTTGCGAATGTGCTTCTGGGACTGGTTGCCTTAGTCCCGACATCATTTAATAGTTGTCACTCATGATGTTGGGATAATTGTTCGAAACGCTTCCATTTGACAGGTGTCATCTGATGGATTTTGTGCTCCAATTGCTTGATCGCCCTCTCATGATCCGCTGCTGACCACTTGGTACCCGCTTGTAGGGCTCTTTTCAGACGCACCTGAAATTGCCTTCGTTTTGATGTAGTAACCCTTTCAGCCCAGTACACCAGAACTTCCATTGCAGCACGGATTGTATGAATCTTTTGTTCGCATAACTGATGGGATTGCATTGCCAACGGGTCATTCACATTGGCCTTCGCAGACTTCGACAGTATCTGATCTTGAAAGGCACCCTTCTTCTTGTAAAATCGCTTCAGTGCATCATCTAGTGCTGTCAGTGATAGGTTAGAGTGATTTTGTTGGCTGACAACTAGAGAGAATTCACATAATGCCCAGACTGCTCCCATTACCATTTCATCAGAGACTGTTTCCGCCGGAGTTTTTGCATCATCCTCAGAGCAGTCAAGAATTGCAGCGCAATTCACTCCCAGTGTTCTCATCCTGCCTAGGATCTCATTGCCCTGCCAGGAGCTGCTTTGCATCGAATCGAATAGTTTACAGATGCGCTTGAGGTCCGGATATCATGGTACTGATGAGAATTGATTGTCAAATTGATCCTTGACATTTCTAGATTTGAGGTATTTAAGCAGCCAGTGCAATAAGTCTTTAACTAAACCCAGGAGCAGCTGATGCAATTCATCAGGCTGCCAAAGCTGATAGACATTGCATAGAGGGAATTGCCAGAACTGATTGCATATTCGATGAACACGAAGAGTGTGCAGAACATCAATATAACTTTCATCCAGAAGCGCTGAGTAAACATGCTGATCTCTTGAGTTATTGAGTGCTTGACAAGTTGAATGCCACTTGGCGCACCTGTAAAAATTTCACACATCGGGGATCAGCCATGTAAGTTGTGTGCTATCATGCCTTGTTCTGGACAATCCCTGACCCAGGCCGCCAAAAGAGGATAACATTGTCTCAGCAATCCATCAGCACAAGTCAATTTCAAGCCGGAACCAGTTATATCAAGATTTCGGAGTGGGGAGAGCACTGTTCCAACCACGGAATGCCATGCCTTGTCTGTATATTTGGCACCTTTCGGGGGACATGGAATCAACCCAACTAGAATCCAGGCGCTGATTTTAGGTGTCCAGCAGATATCTTTTCAAATATTACCATTCGTGAAATACAGCGGCCAGGCACGCTGATCACCAGAAAAATTGGCCAAGTGAGTCTTGTCAGATGCGCAAATGACTGGCATAATTGTCGCTCTAGCCGGAAACTGATCTTGTGCATCCCACCACCAGTTGGCGTTGTACACCTCGCTGTGTATTCGGCAACTTTCCGAGTCTGCGAGGCACTCCGGTTCAAAATCGAGGTGCGAGTGAAATGGGAGCTGTGACCAAAGGAACTGAATACGTTTGGAAATATCCCTGTAGAATAATGTTCCGAAGATATGCGAATAATCTTCAATCCAGGAATCATCGCTGAACTCAAAATCGATTTCAGAGAGCAGCTTTTGCAGAGCATCTATGTATTGAAATGATTCGGTTTTGAAGATGTCCAGTCCATGATCCAGATGCTGATCGATCCACGTTTTCGTTTGTTGGATAAATGATTCAGCCTATTGAACACCGTGTGCAGAGTGAAAAGGATGCCATGGATCCCATTGTTCGGAGTACTTTCGATGCTTGTTGTACAATCCAGTTGCATTGCCATATGCTTTCCCCCCCACATTTTCCACTCCAACTATCAGCCCATGAGCCCTCATCTTTGTTGGATCAGGGGTACATGTGAGAGCAGGCTTCTAGGGGTCGATTGTTTCCTCGACAGGAGTATCTTCTTGTTGTGGTGCATCAGGTTCATTGTCTATGGGTAGATTATTAGTTGACTAGCACTTTGATGGCCGTTCAGGTGTACTAACTGAAGTCGAACCACGATGACTCGGGTCGATCCCATCCTGCAGGTGGTAATATTGCGTCAGGTACTACCCCTTCAGTCATCGATATTGGGTTATATTGTTGATAGCGAGCCTCAAATCGGTGCTCTTCAAATAATTTCTTTTTGCAGATAATGCACCTCACAAGTTTCCAGTGAGTGCTGACCAGGTTCGAGAAACGGTCAGTGAACACGTATTCGGATGCATCTGGATGATAGTTCTTCAGGGGGTAATTTAGGGCCTCCCGAATATTGGGTTAGCATATGCCATTCACAGCCGAATTGCACCCCGCCAAATGCGGAGGAGAGGTATAATATAATCACCTTACGCTCAGTTTTATTTGTAAATCACGATATATATATCATATCCTGCACAATAATGGTGCACATTGTCCGCTGAACATCGTTAGCAGAGAAGAGATGGTTTCCATTGCCATCACTGCATTCACCACCATGGGCCATATAACACGTCATTGCGGCATTGTGAGTTACATTTGCACTCGAGCCTCTGAGCAGCCGATAATGAGGGTAGATTGTCTTAATACAATGAATAGGTGAGTTTCCTAGCTAGCTGTATGCCCACACAATGATCATCAAGAACTGATACGCAAGTAGAATGTTTGCTTGAGTAACAATCCTTGACCGGAGCGTGGATTCTGAGGAGAACAATATGTTTAGACAAGGAGCTCAACAGGAAGCATCACTGTTCCTGCTCGACTCACAGGCCTCCCATTCAATGAGGTTTCAAGGTTGTACATGCACCACTTATGTGTAATATCCCTAGTCATGCTAATCTTCATACTGGATATAGTTCTTGTTAGGTTCTGAAGATATCATATCATATCCCTTCTACGACCATTAACTCATGGAAGCACAAGAATGTGACCATCAATCATATATCCTAGTATATGAATTTGAGCATATAACAAAGAAAGGCGGGATGTGTCTCATTGAGATTTCTTTTTCTCATGCCCAGGTTGATTTCATGGATCAAAGGTGTAGTGTAACACCACAGTTTGTGACAACAGAATGGGATATAAGAAGCCCTTCATTCCACCGAAGATCACTGCTACCTGCACTATACTCAACCTTACTCCGATTTATTTTGCATCACATCGTGCATCTATATTACTTTACCACCATGTTTGTTCACAGAGCATGTCGATAAAGGGATCTCCACCAAGGACAGTGAATATCACTCCACCGGGTGGGCTAATTGGCTGGCAACAGCACCATGACGATGATTCAGGATCCTCGGATAAGGGTTTACGACCCGCCACTGGCAACGTCAGTCGATCTGGGAAACACGCCAATGAATATCATCTGCTGCATGGGTATGGTTACCCTCCTTCACAGCAGTCATTTCCAGGCGCTCCACAGTTTTATCACCAGTATCCATTCAACATGACACACAACAGTTCGCAACCAACCAGCAGTGTAAGCCAACGATAACGAGATTATGGGCCACCATGGCAAGGATATGATATCCATCAAGGCGGTTATGGGGAGTCTCAAATGTTTCCCCAGCAGCAGGTCACAGGACAAGAGCCGTCATCTCCAGGTGCACCAAGAGTGCATCCAGGACTGCCCGGAATCAATCTAGCCAACTAGCCAACATCTTCCAGCTCTACTCCTCCACCTGGACCTCCTTCCGGCGGACGTGGGAGACCTCCCATTGGGCTTCCAGTGAAATGAATCCTGCCGCCTGCGGAAGTGCTGAAAACCGATCTGGCAAGCATTGTGGACTTGCCCCTATTACCGGAGATATTGTACTACAAATATGTTGCAGATGATGAGAGCGACGATTCGTCGGACTTAGGTGGTGCAGATGGTAAACCCCCAGTCAGCCTGAAGCTAACCGAATTCTCCTTGAAGCAATTTGTCAAAAGGATGCGGCAGGCCAACTATAGTGGGATCAACAAGTGACAGAAAGTATGGGTAGCTGGGTTGCTCGAGAAAAACTATCGGTCCATAATCCAGGTGCGGAACCATTTGAAACAACTTAGAGATGGGCCCCTGCACTGGGAGACAGTGGTTGCAGATTAATTGGAGACATTCAAGACCTGGTTGCCTTTGGATAATTTCGACAATGCCAAATGGATTTGTCTGCAGTGGGTGGATATGTTTTTGAAGAAATGTGCAAGTGAAATTTGGAAGGCAAGCAAAAAGGGAAGGCGAGGCAACAAGCGACCAACGACGGATTTGAGAGAGCACACAAGCAAAAAGCTGAGAGGTAACCTTCCAGAGTTGCTAAATACAACGTTCATGGTTGTGATTCGCCGGATGTCGAATGGTAAGGATATCGTTCTATCCCCAAACCAACTCCAAGCGATGTATAACGATGTGAGGCACTGGAAGGAGCTAATTGTTTTCATCTACAATAATAGACGCCCAAATGCGCCATACATTCTAAAATGGAGGTTCAAATGCGCCTTGGAGCAGGACACACTGGACGATTAGTATATGGGATTATATACACCCGGGCAAATGAGAATGGACCCCGTATGTGGTCTGATTTCGTACAGCTGTTGCTTTTCAAATGCTTTGAAGTTGAAACTTGGGCACAATCCAAAAATATGTTTTGTCGACATGCAGAGAGCTACATGGAAGGAGATTGCCGAGCAGATAATCAGACCGGCGAAGGTAATTCCCCCTATCCGGGTTAAGGCTAGATGTGCGCAACTGCTAATTATTTTACATAGACTCTAGAAGGTTCTGACGAGAGTGGAAGAGAGGAGGGAGAGGAGGATGGTGGGCAAGAGAATTATACTTGTATTAATGTAAGTTCTGATTGAAAGGATCCAATTGATTGTATTGCATCCATATATATTTGTTCCAATGGTTGCTTGTCTGTGAAATACCTAACATCACGATGAGTTTTAGAAGCACCCGAATATGAGCCCATCTGCCCAGCTTACATCTGAGCAACTGAATGAGATCATTGAGGACGAAAAGAACACCGACAAAGGTGCGAGAGAGGTTCAGGAGCAAGTGGAGGATGGTGTGGAGGTTCTCCATCGAACAAATACCATCTCAGTATTGACTATGGTTATCAGTACAATCAACAACGAATTTGAGTACAAGTGTCTTGATGAGGCGGTCAGGGTGCTCAATGCTTATCCTATTCATCAATCAACAGATGACTGGGTGCCAGGCCACAAGTATTCAATTCCAGGCCTGCCCGGAACTAAGTTTCTGGTGCACCAGGTTTGGGCCAATGAAGAATTTCACCTTGGTTGCAGCTGCAATGCTTTGCAAATTGGTGAATAGGAAAGTTGTAATAGGGTTGCCACTGTCCATTTTATGGGGGAATACCGTTGAAGAGTGGGTGACTTTGGCGCACAATGACTTTCCCGGCAATGTTGGTGAAGAACGGGAGAGGTATCCGCTCCAGAGATTAAATCTTTTGCCCTGCCACCTGTTGGAGATACAGACAACACCACCTCATGGGCATCCAGCACTTGGATCAGCCCTGTAAGCAATCTTGGTGGTTACAATGCTCGGAGTGGCAGAGACTGTTAAGACTGTCATTGATGAGATGACACATGGAACCGAATTCACACTGGTCAACTTGTCGCATGCCGAAAATATGAATCTCACCCATGAGCATCTGAATACCAGTATTGATGAGCTGGACAACCGATGGAATATCAACCTTGTGTTGTATGATACATTAACATCCAGAGCGAAACCATCAAGTAGTGGACAACTCTCCTACTGTGCATGGAGTTTTGGGATTTTTGATGAGTCTCATCGGTACAAGACAAAAAACAGTATGGACTGGCAAATTGCAATGAATGTGAAAGTTGGATTCAAACTTTAAGTCACAGCTACACCGGGATTCCATTCACTCTATGACTGGTGTTATCAGGCAATGTGGCTGTTTTCAGGTGCGTCTGACGATCCAGAGAATGATACTGTGAAGGAACAGCATGGTGCAGATGCATTGTATTCTGCAGAGAAGAGTTTGATGCATGCTATCCGGACTAAAGACAAACAAGCTGAACAGGATGTGGCGCAGCGGAAGGTTCAGATTGCAAGGCCTTGGACGAAAACGAGGAGGTCAGAATTGAAACTTGCCAACAAAAAACCACTACTCTGGATGATGAAGGAGAATGCAAACCTCATTGATCTTGAGTGGACTGAAGACTAGCAAGTAAAACTGAAGGCCCTGGTGGAGAGATACACTTCACATGGTGCTTCGGGAGCATGGATGGTTCAGAGATGGTGGCTTGCTCGTTTTTCGTTAGTGTTGCGAGACATGGAGGATCGCCACAACGTTTCTGAACAACGGTATGCTGAATGGGCACTCGATATTTGGGTGGAGGTGCCAATTTTTCGATGGCGGAGAGAGACATTGCTGCCAATAGTTGTTGACGAACCTGCAGAGTATCCCAAACATGACGAAGATGACCTATCAACAGAGGCACTGCTTTCGGAACAAGAGAGACATGAAAATGCTCTCTCCAGTGCACCTCCTCTACAAAAAGCAATCCTATTTTGTTCTCTTCCTGGCCAAGTTCGTTATTTAAAGTGGTGGCTAACGAAGTATTTTGCAGATTATGTGCATATTTTCCACATGTATGCAGAAATGGGCCATAATGGATGCACAGAAATGCAGCTCAAATTCCAGGATGCAAGCAACCCCTCTGTATCCATAACGACACCCAAACTGGACTGGATTGGCCTAAATCCTAATGCAGCAAACCATGCGGTATTAACTCAGAAGTTCTGGGTATTGAACAAGCAGTGGCAGGCATTTCCACAAGTTGACCGGTTAGGGCAAAACAGAGTACCACACACATTGTAAATGAATAGGGGTCCTGGTGGCTATGATAACCACGCGAGTAATCTCCATCAACTCTCTGGAGTGGCCCAAATGTAAGTCCTGCATGGCTTGATGAGTCAACCAAACAACACGACAACGATGATTTACTGTATTCTGGAGTCTGGTGAGGACCATCTGAAGTGGCTGACTGAGAATAATGACACTTTTGAGTCAGATGTGCTATCATCTTAGATTGTTGAGAACGCTTCATCGAGGTATGCCTCTTTAGACATTCAACCAACGTAATCTTCTTAACTGATACAAATAGTCAAAAGGTCATTTGTAAGGCACACTATACTGCATAAATGAAACCTCTCTCTCTGCCATTTTAAAGCAAATCAAAGTTCTCTTGATGGAGTTGTGATGTCTTTAATCAGAAATTGCTCTAGTGGGATTTCAGTGGCATTGTTGATTATTACTATTAGATTTCATTGATGTTCTTGATTGTTATTTGTAATGACTAAAAAGGGATGAAGTCAATTGATAAGCTAAAGTACAACTTCCCGGGCTGGCCTATCTTACAATAAATAGCCTTAGTCGAATGTTTAGAATGATGCAGCGAAGGGCTTTGAATCATTCGTCAGTAGCAATTTTGAGATGCACCTGAAACCTGTGGCCACGTACACATATCGAACTCAAAAGAGTAAACAATGCACAGTTCAACAACTTTCAGGCGCCCCAGAGAATCCTGGCCATATGCCATATGTCATGAGTCTTGTTTAGATTGGTCGCTCACTGCAGATTTGGCAATTCAATTTGGCAATACAGTATATTATGGCGATATTGAATAGCTGTTTCAGAATATGAGACACCGACTTGCCTGATCCCGGGCAAACCAACAGCTTTTGCTGCCATTTGATTCAAGCTCAGGTATTCCTGATAGTTAACGGCATAAGTTTTAAGTCCTGTTATAACAGATCCAGTACTACTTATTTGCCAATCCAATTTCCCAAGGAGACTGTCTACATCAGCAAAATGTAATTATGTCACTGGGAGCCTCTAGGAGTGTCTGAGAGTTGTCGGACTAGAATCCCAGGGTGGTCAAATCCCAGAGTTGACTGGACCGACGCAGTGGCCTGTTAGGGGTTTTCCTTTAGCAACGGCAATGATACATGGTTGAACGAAGCAGGTACATATGACATAATCTTAAGAGATAATCATATGCAAAACACCTACCAGCGATTATGTGAACATGTTTGTCAGTCAAGTGATCCTTAGCGGGATTACACTTGAGCCGTGTGTCGATCATTGTAGCGATGACTAAGTCACGCTAGCGGATTCAAATATGATGACGCAATTATGTCGCCATAACTGAGAAGTGAAAAACCTTCGGCAGTGCGCATAATTAATGGCCACACCTATCAAACCCTGTTTTGCGGGACAATGCATAGTTAAGTTGCGATAACGCAGAGCAACATGCAAAGCAGACGTAATTGCAATATGCGAGTACGAGGGATCTGCAAGCTCACGCGCAAAGCGGTGAGAGCACTTGCGGCACTCCCCGGTCTACGGAAGGTCGAGACCTAAGCATGCAGTGTCTGAGGGATTAATGACATTGGCTGAAGATAAGAGGCCAGAAGCAAACCGGCTTATTGAGTTAAGACCGCATGCATTGCAACGTCAAGAATGTGTCATAATCTACGCTAGCGGAGTATCGGTTGGTCGCCGATTAAATCTCTGACGCAATGCCGAATAGCCAAATTAATGGTGAGGCAATTAATAGTGAAGAGCTATTAATATTATATTGCGATAAGCACTGATAAGACTAAGGTCGTCAGATGTTCTAGCTAATGAACGAATGGGAAGCAAGATGTCGAACACGAGGTTATGAGCTGGCATAGTTGGCACTTGATATCATGATCATGAGGACTGCCCGAGAGGGGACGTAACGTCTTAAAACAGCTCATGCATGAACACGATAACCTACGGGAACTCGTGGCACTATCGACGGATCACTTCAGTTGATTCCGAAGATAAGCTATCAAGAAACAATGTTGTCATGACGGAAAGCTGAAGGCAAGCTTGACCTGAGGCACCGATTATAAAAAGCTCACATCGTCCCCAATGATGAGAAGAACCAAGCTCTAGCAGCAATCCACAGTCAGACATTACCAGCGAAGAACACCTTAAAATATTATTAAGAATTCTATCTACCAAAACTGCACGATTACTTCTTTAAATCACCTTCATGAATACGCTCTGTATGTGTTCGTGAAAACCAACTGCCTCTCAGTACGCACACCAACGTCTCGTCGGGACTATCGGCGACACCATTTTGTATTGCAACAAGCAGGGTTTAACCCACATCTCCCCGTATCGTTTGTTCTTTGCGATTATCAACAATATCGGGTACGAGGTGCACCGGTATATCACTACCGGAGCATTACCTTACGAAGAGTGGTGCGAAGATGGACTTTGGACCGACGAGGAAGAGTGGTAAGCTCTTATTCTTAGAGAATAAGAGATTGAGTCTGGGAAGACGAGGAGAGAAGGACAAGGAGATAGGCGGCTGTATTTAGTCTAATAAATGTTGTATTGAAACTGGAACTTAAAATACCCCTGTAACATGGCCTTCAGGTGCACATGGGAGCGCCGAGGTTAAGCCTGGGAGCACCGGCGGCTAGCCTGGAAGTGCCTGAAATCACTGTAGAGCAGTCTCGGAGAAACAACATCTTCTTTGGAAACACTTCTGGTGCCCCTGGAAATCATAGCTACTACTTATCGTTCAACGATTTTTAAAACTCAGATATTCCGCTTGTATTCTCATCTATGTATCTAGGTATCTATAGAGCTACCCATCCACAGCCGGTATATCTGCACTGGCTGCAGAGGTGCTTGAGAGCAATTCGAGGTGTGCCTGAAGATGACAATGGAGTGAACTCAGAGATATACTTGGAGGCCGTGATCGACCAAGTTTGGAGAAGTACTGAGAGGTTGTGATCGAGAGAACGCGGAGATACACTTGGAGGCCATAATCGAGATAGTTTGGAGATGCATTTGGAGGCCATGATCGAGTGAGTTTGGAGATACACGTGGAGGCCAAGATCGAGTAACTCAGAGATGCACTTGGAGGCCGTGATCAAATGAGTTTGAAGATCCATTTGGAGGCCGCGATCATGTAACTCAAAGATGCACTTGGAGGCCGTGGTCGAGCAAGTTTGGAGATCCACTTGGAGGCCATGATTGAGCAAGATGGGAGATATACTTGGAGGCGTTCGATAGGAGGTGCGCCGATGCTGAAACTCTATCGTTTAGTTAGTTAACTCACAACGGTGGGAAAGTGATGAGGTGTCTTTACCTTTGAGCTCTCATGAAGAGCTGGGTGGTGGTGGTCGATCTTGTTGGGAGGCATGCCGGAAGCTGAAGCTACATTCAGGGGTCAACTGGTAATGGGGAGAATGAAGGGAAGACAGACAATCTTAGGTGGATGCTGTACTTGGTGTATGCTGTACTCAGTGTTAACTCATGATTAGGGCATGGAGAGATAGAGAGGGAGGACTTAACTTTTTGTTCTGTGATGATGGTAGAGAAAGAGAGATGGGGGATGAAGATGGGAACGATATGGAGGATACGAGAAGATATGAGAAATCATGGGTACGACTTGCCTCATTGGGTTTAGAAGACCTCATATCGGGGTTTTTACCCGCCCGATCGGGAGTAGTACCTGCCGTATCAGGAATATTAAATTGACTCGCACACATAATTCTCTTAAGTCCCAGTTTCTCATGATAATTTCCCCCATCTTCTCTCATCTCTCTCTTTCTCTACCATCACCTAAGAACATGAAGTGAATTCATCCCTATCAATCTCTCCACACAATGATCATGACTAAACACTGAGTACAGCATACACCGATTACTGCATTATCCCAAGATCGAATGTGTTTCGCTCCCAGCCAGTCTCTCATCTCTCGGCGGACCTTAATGTACCCAACTTTCTACATTTCCACGATTACGAGATAGCCAATGAAAAGAGTCTCAGCTGCTGTCGCACCTCCCTCCCGATCTACCGCCTCCCAATCGACCACCTCCAAGTACTCCTCCAACCTGGATCGATCATGGCCTCCAAGTGCATCTCCACACTCACTCGATCACGGCCTCCAAGTGCATCTCTGAGTTCAACTCAATCTCGGCCTCCAAGTTCATCTCCAAACCCGCTCGATCATGGCATGCAAGTGTATCTCTGAGTTCAACTCAATCTCGGCCTCCAAGTGCATCTCCAAACTCACTCAATCGCGGCCTCCAAGCACATCTCCTAGTTCACCCAATCACAGCGTCCAAGTGCATCTCTAAGTTTTATCAATCAGCGTCTCCAGGTGCTCCTGTGATTACACTCCAGTACCATCTGCAGTCAGATTGGCCGTATGGATATATATAGAGAGACTTCGATAGATAATACATGCCATATTATGATGGAGCGAATCTTGTGACTCTAACCAACATCAGCAAAATGTATTTTAGTCTCTGGAAGACTCCAGGAGTGTCTGATAGGATGTGGAGTGTAAACTTAGAAGCATCAATTTCAGGACAGTATTAGACCCTAGGAGGGTATTCCGGAAGGCCTTCAGAGTAACTGCGTTCCCTGACGACAGATACAGGAGTAACTGCGATCTCTGATGACTGATACAGGAGTACGATGGGAGTAATTGTGATAAGTTTGAAAGCAGGTCGGAGCGCCGGAGAGAACTTTGGGTGCACCTGCAAGTGTCGCCGAACCAAAGTGGGAATCACAAACAAACTCTGAAAGGTGCCTGAGTTCTTATGGATATTCATTTGGAGGACTGCAGGTGTTATCTGAGACTCTTCGGATGTACAGGAGCAATCTACTTCCCCCAACAGCGAATATGATGCATGGAATATTGCTTATTATCGCTTCTGAATCATACTAGCCGTCATCTTCTTTAACATTGTATTTTGTGCCTCGCAACATTCAAGAAATGAAAGAAAAAGGCGAGAGATTCAAACATAAACCCAGGTACACCGAAACAATAACCCAACAAAACGGTCGAAAAATATCAGTCAAACATGGTGTTGATGTCATCCGCTCTGTCTCCCATCCCATCAGGGCCAACAAATGCAGCAACACACAATTCATCAACGGCGCAAAGAAGCTGGAGGCATTCCTTGTATTTGCTGATTATTCATTCCTAGAGAGTGGATGAAATGGAATTCCAATGTGGTTTGGCTCTATTTGTGATATCTAACACAGGTGTAATGAGAAGTTAGCTAGCTGCGAACCTAATAAATGGGGGTATGAGAGGCAATATGATACATTCGGATGAAAAATGGGAACAAGGAGTGCGGAATGCAATTGAGTAGCGCCTAGAGAGAATGGTGTTGTTAGGGGTTCTCCCCGAGCAGCGATAATGATACTTGATTATATCACGAGGAAGTATACATAATAACTTCATGCATAAGACCTGTGCTAGTGATATCAAGTGATCAGTAATATGCTCCTTAGCAGGAGTTCATATTAGTAGTGTGAAGAATGGGTGCTTGGTTCACACCTGGATACTTTGCGGAATATGCATGAGTTGCATTCACGGCAGTTGTTAGTCAAACACAATTAAGAGGACTCTTCTCCCCTACATGTAACGGGCTAGGATCAGAAGCGGCAAGTTCCGGTCTAGAGAATAGTCTCGACCTTAGCATAATATAGCTGAGGGATAAATGACGTAGGTGTTGGCCTGGAGCGAGCACCACTCGTTGGCACGAGTAGTCTGAATCACAATGTAAAGCTTGTATTGGATACGAGCTTAGGCATCAGTAATTTACGTTGGCATAGTATCGGTTTGTCGCTGATTCAATCCATGACGTAATTGAATAAGTTATTTGCTTGAGGGATTTAAGAGGCGTGCCGCATCATCAATATTGATTGGTGGATGTCCCAACTACTGACAAGTACGATTGCATGATGTCTGAGTTAGGAAAGGATAAGCTGATATCGCACGATGGATGGCCTGATTCTTCTGAGGACTGTAATGCTTTCAAATCACATTGCAGGGACATGATGCCCTGAAGGGATCATGGCAAGTTGTGACCGGGTGCTAACAGGGTGTGGCAGAGATAACGCTATCACACCTGAGGAAGGGCACTGGCTATAAAGAGCCAGTGTTGTTCAAAGGATTGAACGATCATCAGCAACAAGATTAGGTTTCAGAGAACACCGAAGGCGATCTTAAAATATTATTAAGAATTCCCTCTAGTACTGCCCTCATTGATACTGTTATCCACCTTCATGATGAGGCAACATATGTCTGGACAACATCTGACACAATCCGAATACGCTCTGCAACGCATTGTCGTATTATTTGGCGAACTATATACCCAGTTGGCCGAAGCACGTTTAACCGAGACCTACCGAGTGGTTTTTCATTTCTGCGAACTCGAAGATATCGACTACCTGGTGTTGAGGTACTTGAACACCAGCACACCACCATTCGAGGAGTGGGCAGAGGAGTGGTTGGACACCGGGGAATTTTGATCTTCCTTTATATAGGAGACAGACAGTGGGGAAGGTTTAATTTGGCGCGCTCTTGTTTGACTGTAGAAGAGGTTGAGTCTGAAGATAAGATGGGGAAAGAAAGAGATCATTAGATAGGCGGTCGTACTTAATTCAATAAAGATTGTATTGATTATTGGGATTAAGAACCCCTGTAACAGTATAATATTTTAAGTACTCTACGCTGTTATCTGAGAGTGGATTATACAACAAACAACTCTGATTATACGACACCAGAGTAACTCAACTTATACCAAGAACTCGCTAAAATCGGAGCATATTTTATACAATACCCAAACGATTCTAAACTACATCTTATCGTTATCAATAAAACAATGATTAGCATCATACCTGAGTTTGGAGTGCCTGAAGTGCGATGACAACTTCTGCTGTATCTATTTGGGCCAACAGACTTGCAGCAGTCATTGTCGGAGGCAGAACTGCTTTTGCGTCAGTTGCCAGTGATCCAATATCGAGGAAAAAAGTCCTACAGTAATCTGCCAGAAGTTTAACTTGTTATAAAAGTGTTACACTTACAAACGCTGTCCAAAGATTAACGGAAGAGATTTCTATATACTGCAAAGGCATGGCATCAACCATTGTCAGCTCAACAATTGTCCGCACAGGGACGAGGCAACAGTCGAGCTAAATAGACTTATACCACCACCTGATTACAGTCATTTAATCAGAGATGGCAGCCCCCAGGAGGAGGCTAACATTCAACAGCTGGGCCATAGCGCCCAGTAGCACAAGGATAGAGACACCCCAATCCCCAGCGGGAAGGGCTATCCCAGAATGGTGCAAAGATTACCAAAGAGGACTAGAGGCCGCCCGAAGGGAATACTTGCGACTAGAAAGTCAAGAAGAACCCAACGAGACACCAAGCGGCCAGGGGGAAGCGGAGATGACCGAGGCGAATACCGACTTAGTGCAAAGACAATTGTCGGAACTCGCTCAACAAATCGTCCATGTTATACAGGCATGTAACGAGGAGAAAGATGTTCTGGAGGAAGTGTTTGATTCCTTGAAGAATGGAATAATAATCATGGAAAGCCGACTCCAAACAGAGAAGGTTAGGATTGACTCCGAAGTTCAAGGAGTCAGATCTATGATGCAATTCCAACAGGGGATACTGGAAGAAATTCAATTGGGCATTCACGTTTTGCAGGAGCAGGATAATCAGATAGTAGGAGAAGCTACTGATTTATTTGCTAGCATACAGCAGTAACTAGATGCCCAGAATGAGAAAATTCTCGATAACGGCCTCCAGATTTTTGCAGCACAAACTTCGGTTCAGGCCATTCAGATGTCAGTAGGAATTCTGTCCAAAAGGATAGATGAGGTCAATAAAGTGTTAGCCACCATTACGGAATCCATGAAAGGTATTCCGTCAAGGAGGGAATTGCGCCAGCACCAAGCAACGATGGACAAAAAGCTGGCCCAAGTTGAAGAAATCAATACTGGGCTGACGACACCCATGGAATGATATAAATTCTCTGAATCTACACTATTTGAGTTCCAACAAAGTGTTGCCGGATGCTCAGAAACTCACCAGTATACGCATCCTCAGAGGTAAGCCGCATTTCAGTCACCATTGGTATCTAGTCTTAGGTATACCGATAGCGCGTATACGTGGCTCGGAAGAATTAGGGGTGGTGCAGGAAGTGAACAAGCAGACGGCGGAGCAGTTGTAGGAGCAGATGGCGGAGCAGCTGGAGGAGCAGACGGCGGAGCAGCTGGAGGAGCAGTCAGTGGAGCAGCCGGAGGAGCAGACGGTGGAGCAGCCGGAGCAGCAGCCGGAGCAGCGGCCGGAGGAGCAGCTCGAGGTGTGGCTGGAGCAGCGGCCCGAGCAGCGGCCGGATGAGCAGGTGGAGAAGCAGCAGGGAATCCACCACCACCACCGGATCCACCACGATCTGATCACGGGGGAGCCAGAGGAAGGTGAATGTCTTGACAACAGAGGTGAATTAAAGAATTGGAATTCGCCAAACCAATTAAGATTAAAGAACCTAAAAAGTTTTTTGGGAAGCCTGGGGAAGATTTTGATACCTGGTGGGTGTTAGTCCGAGTTGACATTGAGGACCAACCAGAAAAGGTCCCGGACAATGAGTGAACCATCGATTGGATCGCATCCTCAATGGACAGATATGCAGCGGCATGGCATATCCTGTGGCTTAAAGGGACTTTAGCTGGAGTACATCCAAAGTCAATGACAGGATATGTGAATGCGCTTAAACTCAGGTTTGAGGATAGAGACGCCAAAGATGAAGCGTATTCAGATCTGGAGAAAGTACGGTATGAGGGTTCCATACGCGATATGTTTACCCAAATCCAGACTTTTAATCAAATGGCCATGGTTACTGGCGTGGTGCCAAAGAGGTTGATTCTGGAACAATTACCACAGAAGTTCATCGAACAGATGCATACTGTGGATCTGATGGGGAAAACCGACCAGGAAATTATAACAATTATTACGAGCGCAGGACGTACTGCAGAAAAATGGGAGGCTGCGAGAAAGAACCTTGGACTCAAGGCCACGCTAAAGTCATACGATAAGAAGTTTTCCAAGGCAGAAAAATTCGATAGGAAATCCCAAAGAAAAGATAGGTCGGATAAACCGCGGTCAGATCGTAACCAGCGGAAGTTTAAGAAGAATAGCTCAGAACAAAAATCAAAAAAGGAGTATTCAAAGACCGAGGGTTTAGAATCTTCTGAGATTGATCGACACAAGGCAGCAGGAGAATGCCTTAGATGTGCATGGCCCGGAGATAGGAAAGGAGCTCATAGGGTCAAGGATTGTGTTAAGCCCATCAAGTTGGATAAAGGAACAGTGAGCTACCCAAAACCTAAGGAATACCAAAAGATGAAGGTAGCTGGATTGGAAATAGACAGCGATGGAGAGAACTCGAGTTCTGATAGTTCAGAATCCGACGAGTCGAGTACCGCCAATTCACAGTCAGGAGATTCCCAGGAGGAGTTGGTAGAGGAATTAAAAGGTGAATATTTGGATGAGTCGGAGGAGGAGGAGCAACAGGAAGAACAGGAAGAAGGAAACTGGTGGGATTCTCCAACAGATACGGAGTAAGATTAGCAAGCCATGTCAAGCTTGAAGGTTGAAAATTGATGTTTTAACATACCTACTCATTAGAAAGACCTTTTTCCTTTTGTTATTATTTTCCCTCTGAAGATGATAAGAAGATCGAAACTGCTGGCCAGTAAGGAAATACGACATACTACCAGACTGATAAAATATATGAATTACTTCCGGCATACAACAATTTTTAACCCATTGTGATTACACTATTGTTGAAAAGATAGCGATATCGAAACGCAAAGCCTCAGAACCTCTGATAAGGGGATCAAAGCAACTTAACACATCTACAGATTTTGTTTACTATCAACCAGTGCTTCATCCAAAAATTCGCAAAGTATCAGCTACAAAAGTTGGCAAACGGCCGGTTTACCGATTTTTCATTGATTATAATGGCATATACTTTCCTTTGAGATGCATGGGCGATTTAGGAAGTACCTCTTTTGTCATATCCCCCGAAGCCGCGAAAGCATTTTCAATACCGGTCGTCAGAAGACCAAAGCCAATTAAGTCAGGAGCCGTTTCAGGAACTAACCTTAAAACCGAAAACATGTTTACGGTTCAATTCAGAATATCATGTGGCAACCATCGGTTTTATAACAAAGAAGATCATGCTTTCGAAGTAATAAAAACTTCTGAAGATTATGACGAACTGATTCCAGCATGGTACTTCGAAAAGCATAAGGCCAGAGGAACGACTACAAGTCATCTATATTTTCCTCATTGCCAATCCGAATGTTACAACCATGGGAAGACACACCCAGAATATTCAATTATATAAGATAAAAGGATCGCACTCAGTGACAACGCTATACCTATCGGTGCAATAGTTATGAGTAATCCATCGATAGTTCAGAAACTACCTACTCATTACCATAAATTTTCCCTTTTATTTGACCCAAAAGAATCAGAAAAGCTTCCAGACAATAATGGTTGCGACCAGCGAATTGAGTTACTCCGCACGGAAGATCAGCTACAAATGGGACCAATTTATCAAATGTCGCAGGAGGAAGAAAAACTATTAGTTCAGTACGTCGACACGATGATGAACCAAGGGAAGTTCCGTCCTTCCAGCAGTACGGTAGGAAGCTCAATATTATTTGTACCTAAGCCTAATGGCCGTGGCATGCGTCTTTGTATCGACTATCGACATTTAAATGATTATACAAAGAAAGATAAAACACCGTTGCCAATAATGGAAGAACTGTCAGCTCATGTGAAAGGAGCAACACATATTACAATGGTAGACCTGATGTCGGGATCCTACTTAATCAGAATGGCATTGGCCCACGAGAATTTTACGTTCTTTCGTACGAAGTTCGGCCTCTACGAATATTTTGTCATGCCTTTCGGACTGTGTAGTGCGCCTGCTACCTCTCAAGGAGAGATCAACAGAATCCTATGACCTCTATTAGGACTAGAGTTGGTCATTTAAACAGACATTCATATCAATGAGGACAAAGGAATGGTTGTAGTAGCTTATATCAACGACATATCAATAGCTACTAAGGGGTCCCTCGAAAAGCACCATAAACAGGTTTCAGAGGGTTTCCAGCTCCTAATGGATAACCATATGTGCATCGAAATAGATCAGTGCGCTTTCGACGTTTCTGAATGCACGTTTTGAGGGTTTGTGGTCACTGGAACAGGGTTACGTATAGATCCAGATAAAGCAAGAGCAATCGTCGAATGGCCTAGACCAACGTCAAGGAAGAAAGTTCAACAATTGCTAGGCTTATGGAATTTTTACCGGAGATTTATTCATAATTTTTAAGCAATTGTATCGCCAATTATGAATCTGCTTCGACAGGATACAGAGTTTAAATGGGGAGAAGTGCAAGAGGTAGCTTTCCTGAAAATAACAATATTATTTACATCCAGAAAAACCCCGATTCTCAGACATTACAATCCGGATAGGCCAGCATTGCTAGAAACATATGCATCAGATTTCGTGATAGTGGGCATACTATCGCAAAAGTTTGAGGACAGCAAAATTCATTCCGTTAGATTCGTATCAAGAAAGCTTAGTCCGGCGGAACTTAACTACGATGTGTACAATAAGGAAATGCTAGCGGTAGTATTTTCATTTAAGAAGAATTGCCAGTATCTTCAAGGAGCCGTGCATAGGACAACAATCTTTTCAGACCACCAAAACCTTATGTACTTTAAATCAGTAATATTGCTTAACTGAAGGCAAGCTAGGTGGTTCGAAGAGCTTAAGCAATACAATTTTCAGCTGTTTTATCGCAAAGGGTCCTTCAATGCCACAGCAGATATACTTTCTAGGTGTCTGGCATTCACCTCTAGAGAAGGGGGTACAACTTCTGCGACAAACCAGACAATGTAGGAAAAAGACCAATGGTTAGAGGTTGGGGCTATGGAGTTAAATCTCAACAATGAAATTGAGTCAATTCAAATACCGGCAATAGAAGTAGAACAGCTGCTGCCGGAGGCAAAGGAAAAGATTAAGGAGAAAGCCATGTTGGATGATAAATACAGAGAGCTGTGCAACCAAGTCTCGCTAGGGGGACATATTGATAAAGGCTTTGCAATCAAAGAGGAATTGCTATGTTGGAAAAACCGGATTTACGTACCCAAGGGTTTACGTCAACGAATACTTAAGTCGGAACATGATTCGAACGTAGCTGGACACTTCAGTAGAGAAAGAATGCTCGAGTTGATTACTAGGAATTTTTACTGGACCAATGTGGAACGCGACATGAGGAAGTACTATAACGAATGCGATATATGCCCGAGGACAAAGGCCCCCAGGCACACGAAGCATGGACTCCTACATCCATTTGAGTTAGCATGCAATCCATGGACACATGTCAGTACTGATTTTATTACCGACCTACCAGAATCCGAAGAAGCTACAATAATTCTGGTAGTGGTAGATGGTTTTACCAAAATGGCGCATTTCATTCTGATTAAGAAAAAAGATTCACCAACGGTGGCTAGAGTCTATTTTGAGAATGTATGGAAGTATCATGGGTTTCCCGAGGACATCATTTCCGATAGGGATTCAACATTCACATGGAGTTTCTTTACGGATCTATACAACTATCTAGGAATTCAGCGCTGCATGTCAACAGCATACCGCCCGCAAATGGATGGGCAAACGGAATGAATCAATCAAGCAATTACATCATATTTATAATCTTACTGCAACTATGAACAGATTGATTGGGCTTCAATGCTGGCGATGAGAGAGTACGCCTATAACAATTTGAAGCTTTCTTCGACAAAGATATCCCCCTTTTATGCGAATTATGGATTCAAACCACGTTCAAGTTGGCCTACGGAGGTTCAGTTCAGGAACAAAGGGTCTGAATTATAGGGCCATTATATGAACGAAGTTCACGAAAAACTTAGAGAACGACTAGCGGATTCGGTCAAAAGGATAAAGAAGCATTACAATAAGAAAAGAAAGTCAATGGAACCCTTAAAGAAGGGAGGATTGGTTATGCTAAATGGGCGGAACATTCAAGCGAAGCATAAGTGCAAGAAATTGGAAAATAAGATGCTTGGACCATTCCAGGTATTATCGATAGGAGGAAACCTACGATATTGCAAGCTTGAGTTACCCGAGTCCTGGAAAATTCACCCAGTCTTGAATATCAACTTACTGGAATGATACAAAGGCACCGATCGTAAGAAGTAATTAATCGAAGTCGAAGTTGACGGTGATGATTGAGTGATGGAATCAATAATAGCTAGTGGACCCTTGGACGACAATCCTAAGCGACATTTGTTTCTGGTTAAATGGAAAGATTTTGTGCAGGAAGAAAATAGGTGGGAATCATATGAGAATGTAGCAGATCATGACCTGAGATTGTTGGAGGACTATTATTAAAGGAATCCAGCAGTGGAACATGACGGAAGGTTTAAGGGAATAAAGAAAGTGATAAGAACAAAAAGAAGGAAGGTATGAGGAGATCATTATGAAAGCTAAGCGATTGTTCAAATTATTCTTTTGAGTTGAGTTTTGTTTTGATTTATGACAGAGCACCGTTGAGGTCACCGGTCTTAGAGAAGGGGGTGATGTTAGGGGTTCTCCCCGAGCAGTGATAATGAAACTTGATTATATCACGAGCAACCATACATGATAACATTACGCATAACACCTATGCTAGTGATATCGAGTGATCAGTAATTGCTCCTTAGCGGGAGTTCATAATAGTCGCGCGAAGAATGGGTGCTTCGTTCGCACCTGGATACTTTGCGGGATATGCATGATTTGCATGCACAGCAGTTGTTAGTCAAACGCGATTGAGAGGACTCTTCTCCCCTACCTGTAATGGGCGAGGATCAGGAGCAGCACGGTCCGGTCTAGAGAATAGTCTCGACCTTAGCATGATGTAACTGAGGGATTAATGACGTAGGTGTTGGCCTAGAGCGAGCACTACTCATTGGCACGAGTAGTCTGCATCGGAATGTAAAGCTCGTATTGCATACGAGCTTACACGTCAGTAATCTACATTGGCATAGTATCGGTTGCTCGCCGATTGAATCTATGATGCAATCAACTAACTCATTTGCATGAGAGATTTAAGAAATGATAAGCATCATCAATATTGATTGGTGGATGTCCCAACTGCCGACAAGTACGATTGCAAGATGTCTGAGTTGAAAAAGTATAAGCTGATATCACATGATGGATGGCGTGATTCTTATCAGGAGCGTAATGCTTTCAAACCACATTGCAGGGACATGATGCCCTTAAGGGATCATGGCAAGTTATCACCGAGCGCTAAGAGGGCATGGCCAGGTTAACGCTATCACACATGAGGAAGGGCACGGCCTATAAAGAGCCAGCGTTGTTCAAAGTATTGAAGGATCATTAGTGGCAAGATTAGCTTTCAGAGAACACTGAAGACGATCTTAAAATATTATTATAAATTCTATGTATTATTACCATAATTGATACGCTTATCCACCTTCGTGATCAGGCAACATCTGTCTCAACGACAATTGACACAATCCGAATCAGCTCTGCAAAGCACTGTCGTATTATTTGGCGAACTACATTCTCAGTTGGCCGAAGCACGTTCAACCCAGACCTACCGAGGGGTTCTTCGTTTCTGGGAACTTGAAGATATCGACTAGCTGGTGTTGAGTACTTGAACACCGGTGCACCACCATTCCCGGAGTGGGCAGAGGAGTGGTTGCACGACGGGGAAGTTCAATCTTCCTTTATATCGGGGACGGACATTGGAGAAGGTTTAATTCAGCCCGCTCTTGTTTGACAGTACAAGAGGTTGAGTTTTAGGATACGACAAGGAAAGAAAGAGATCATTAGATAGGCGGTCGCACTTAATCCAAGAAATATTGCATTGATTATTGGGATTAAGAACCCCCGTAACAGGTGTAGGAGTGCGGAATCAAATTGAGGAGCGCCAAAAGATGGTGGGTTAAGGAGTCCAGAATGATATAGAGGAGAGCCAATCCAGGCACCGATGGGATCAAGGAGTACTTAGCCCACCGGAGAACTGCCGAAAAGAGGTGGGGTAAGGAGTGTGGAATGCATTGTAGGAGCACCGGTGGGAATTGAAGAGCTCTTATCTCCGGCTGAAGAGGGTGGATACGGGGTCTAGAGTGCGGACCAGGATAGAGGAGCGCTGAGAGGAGGAATTGATTGTGGAATGAAATAGAAGAGGTTCAATCTAGGCTGAGGAGCTCCGACAAGGTTTGAGGAGCGCCGATTCTAATGGAGTTACACTGCATGGGGGGGGGGAGGGGAGGGCCGGGGGTGTGATGCGGGCCCTGATGTATAATTGATCGTGTAGTAGCTTCTAGAGTAAAATTGATCACAGCAGATGGGCAAAATGTGCTTGAATATTCAGCTTTAGAAAACATCACCGTGGCCTTCTTTCCACTGGCGTAGTCAGACAGCGCACAATGAATAGCTGCGGCTGCCAGTGCTAGAGTCTAAGGGGCAAGAAGTTGGAAATACTGTGATGTCGTTGGCTGGCACCCCAAGCTATTGTTGGTGAAAAAAAATTGGTGGTAAATGAGATCAAGCACTTCCATTCACGTGAACCATGACTTCTTATCATTGACGATCTTGGAGAGATAAGCATCATCAAACAGGAGCTCCCGAACCTTGATCCGAAGCTCAGTCTTAAAGCACATATCCAACCGGAAACTACGGACAATGGTACGAGGTGCCCCATCTGCCAACCGTCCTCAAATGGTACTAATCTTCAGTTTGAACTAAGTAAATTTTCGAGGGTGGTCAATATCCGTAAGTCTGATAGAGGAGCATTAAACAGAATTCAAGACTTACAGCTTCTCGTGTTTGTGGATCTATTTTCAGAGATGGACCACTGGTCAATTCACACACAGATGGTGTACCTACAGGTGCACCTGCTAATGGCCGCTGACGATCCTGGGCTTCAATAGGTAATTTTGAAGCTTCTTCAACCACCGAGTACTTGTCATCGGATAATATTGGCCAAGGAGTCATCATGAATAGCATTGCCTCCATAAACCTTGGCGCTACCTCAAAAGTAGCCTTTTGGTGTTGGGGAATGTTCTGATCACTACTGGCCTTGGGTTGTGAACTATTTTGGTCTCCACTCGACATGTTGGGAAGCACCAGTGCCCGGGCGGATGGTGCATGGTCAGACTCGGATAATGGGTTGAGGAGGGATGACTTTTGGCATTTGAGTAGTGGTGGTGCCATTGCCGCAGGAAGATTTCGGGAATCTGGAAGCGGAGGGAGTGCAATGACTGTATCGGCACAGCTCCGTTTCTCTGGCAGTGGAATCCTTGTAGTGCGTAATGACTTGCCCTGGCGCGCCTGACCTGGATGAAGGACATCCTGTTGATGATTCAAATCGTCTTCTTCGATATCAGATTATAAGGTGCACTCTGCGGTGTACTCCCTGTCTTCATCAACGATCTCCTGATTTGTCTCATCATCCGGATTCATTAATGAAATCGGGGATATTAGTCATCCGTAATACGATGTGCGAAGGCAGATAATTGGAACTGAAACATTTGACGGACAATGAAGATTGGCTGCTTTCTTGAAAGCAAGTGCTCTCTCTAGGCGTGCTTCTTGATTCTTCTGTGAATGGTGGTTCCTCACCTTGCTGGGTGTAGGTTCCATTTGCTGTAACGAAGATCTAAAGTTGGAGAATGTGAGAGAGAGTGTAAAAGCAGGAAATATAAGATTAAATGCAATACAATCACGGGATAAATGGTGCAAGAATTTGCACATAGTCAAGGAAGATGCAATCTGAGGCGCCCCTTGAAAGTATTCTGAAGAGAGGACTTCAATGGGTTAAATTGATATTGAGGATGGTAGTCCGTGTTTCGATTTCGGATATTGTCAGGTGCACTGCAATAGATGGATTCCTAATGCTGAATGTGAGCAACTCTTATGAACAACACTCTGTACGGATGCAAGAATTGGAGGTTGGCTAGAGCCAACCCAGATAAACAATAGAACCAGACGCACCGGAAGATAACTCGCGACATCATCCAACCCTTAGTGCTGGCTGCAAATTGAGCACCGAGAACCGGAATGTGATCATGAGCCCCTGCATATGACTCCTCCACACGTAGTTATTATGCGTGAAAGTTTGAGCATTTGCGGTCACCACATAGCATAGAAATTGTTGCAGCATTGAGAATCTGCCAAACTCGATAGATTTGGTTGGAACCTTGTGAGTGACAGCTCAGTTGCAAGGGTTTATACTGGAGTTTATTATCAAGCAAGGAGAAATATGGATGTCCATATGTGGTATATCTGCCGGAACGACACATGAATTTTCACGATATTGTATTGTATTAGGATGCTGCAGCTAAGTTAGCGGTCGATAAGGCAATCTGGTAAGCATAACTTCCCTTTCATGCATTCACCTGGGCCGTGTGTACAGAATAGCCTTCACAACAATGTTGCACTAGTAAATGGAAGAGGGAGAGAATTTGGAACACAAAGGAGAGATACAGACGTAGCAAAAGAATGGTAATGTACGATAGATGATTCAGGGGTAATCATATTGATTCAAGCACTCATCAATACCAAGATTGCTAACAAATGGATCATAAATTCTCACTCACATTCTGATTTTGCTCATAATATCTAGTAAATCGCACACCTTTAAATTGCACACCATTCAATCACACATTCATTATGAATCTCACAACTACAATGTTGACTTAAAATAATTATTGGGGTTGAAAGCTATATTCTACAATGGTATGAATGTATAGTGAGACGTCATGTCACGGCGGGCAGCGCAATGATAGTTGCATGCATGCTGTTCCACAGAAATGAGGTGCACCGAAGTTGAAATGGGTATGTTTGGATTCAATGGCTGAGGATTGCAGGCTCACCTTACTCTGACAGTTAATTGCACTCTTCGTAGCTGTCTTCTCATGACTCAAGCTTTCCAAATTGTCTCTCTCGGAACTTCTCTCAATGGATTTCTGTTGTCATAATCTATTTTTGGCCGCGTGTTTTGGCCGCCCAATCATACATTTCGGCAGAATACAGTTAAGTCTTGATTCAATGATTTGAGACCTTAGGCCTCTTTGAGTAAGTGTGGTACATGGGTTAGTGTTAGGGGTTCTCCCTGACAGTGATAAAAATAGTACTTGAATGGGGTCTACGAAAGTACATACCGTACCGAGACGCTCAAGTAAGCCAGTAATATGCCTTTTAGCGGGGGTTCATATTAGTCACGAAAAGTGATGAGCCAGATCAGTCATGAGAAGCTGAGATCTGCTCTAGCTTTTGCACTCTTGGATACTATGCGGGACTGCATGGAAACATGCACGGAAGTTGTTAGTGATATGCGAGCAAGCGGGCTCTGAACCTCCTTCCTGTAAGGGGTTGGATCAATGCAAGGCACGCCCCGGTATTATGGGAACGGGTCTCGAGAATTGTCTCTACCTAAGCATGACGTAACTGAGGGATTATGACATTTGGCCTAGCCAGAAGCAACACGGTGCATTGATTTGCATTAGTCTGGATTGCAACGTATGATACGTGTCATGATCTACGTTTTCACAGCATGGACTGGTATCCAGTAAGCCTGCGAGAAACTACCGAATGAACTCAAGATAAATGCGAGATGTCAAAGGTGATGTTATGATCTGATTTATGAGCTGATATGATATCATACATGAACACGATAACCAAGCTCATTCGTGGCCGCCGATAGTCGGGCGCGGGCATCGGGCCGTAAGAAGCTTAGATACGTGGCTATCATCTGAGGGATTAAATCATAGTTCCAGTTGGAGTAAGCCAAGGGACTATAAAGAGATCACATTGTTCCGGCAATGAAGAAGACAAGCTCGAACAGCAAGAGAACAGAAACGATACCTACCAGCGGAGAAATATCCTTATTTATTATTGCGTTTTTATGATACCTATACCTATTATATCTATATCTAGAATCTATTAGCTTTGTGTAGCGGCAGCCCCCCACCTTGGTTATTATATTGTTCGAATGACATTTACCTTCGAGAACGATAATGACGTCATCGTATACGCCTTAGAGAAAGTTATCTCTTACGCCAGAAGAACACAGCAAATCTTCGTAGCGCAGTGCGTGTGGTGGCTAGCTTCAGTGATAGGGTTGGAACCGGGCGTAGTTATTTATATCGATAACCTGCACGGAAGAACTACGGTGAAGGAAACAAAAAACTATCGAGATAGTCCTCCAGTACAGGAAGCACGAATACCGAGTCCAGCAAAAACGGAAGAAGAGAGGTGCGATAAGATTCTTACAGAGTGTGAGCAATACCTTCAGGAGTCTGGACGGCTACAAGACATTGCTATTCGGAAATCCGAAGGAACGACTCGGACGGGTCGGATTAATCCTACCAGAGTTTCTAAGAAATTCTTGAATAAAGCAACTCGAGGAGAATGCAGGATTTCTAAATCAGTTATCGATAAAGGACACAGACTATCCAAGACAGCTGGAATAGACGAGGTCAAAATTCAGAGGCGTAAAGCTGAGGGAGAGTGCCTTCGGTGTGCTTGGCCCTCTGATAGGAAAGGAACTCATAGAGTTAAGGATTGCAAACGACCTATTAACCTAGAGAAGGGAACAGCTAGCTTTCCTAAGCCAAAGGAATATCAGAGGTTGAAACAAAGTCAACAGCAGCCTTTAACTGAGGAAGATAGTTCCGATAATACGAATTCCGAAACATCCTCTGACGATATACTATAAGGAATAGGATCTACGGCCGTACGCACCAAGAGAAGTTTAGGTACTTAGCTAAAGTACGGTCTTGAGGTGTTGTTACCCATGTAACAGTTAGCGGGAGTTGCCGGCCATCTTGCAGAGTCGCTGAGCAGAATCAGTCTTTTGAGATTCTCGCTCTTAAGCATCCACAGCTCTTTTAACAGAGGCCGAACTTGCAGAAGCTATTTTAGAATTTGGAAGCATTTATCCAAACATACTACTTAGTCAAAATCGAGTTAAATGGGGTTACTAATTGGCCGGGCTTGAGCATTTATGTTTTAGCTACACAGTGGCAACCTTCCTCCAATGGACAGTAGAGACGGAGCTGACAGTTCGAGGCATGTTAGTGGCGGCCTTTGACATAGTAATCAAGTTTAGGGTCATATGTTAGCAGGGGCGGAGCGGGATGAGCCGCCTGCACCTAAAGGTGAAGTGTCTTGATAGATCTGTGTGCACTGGGTCCACTGATTCAAAGTCAAAGAAAACATAATGAGAATGAAGCAAACTAGAATATACAAAGTGCACTGTGTACTGCAAGTACATGCGCTTTGGTGGCTTATTTGTCGCTATTGAGATGTGCCTGGGCTGGAATGATAGCATCCATAATGACTCACAGGTTGTCAAAGTTGTCTTCATACAGATCTTAAAAGGTTATTCTGGACAGGAAACCCTAACAGCGAAAGCAGCATTTGAGCCAAGAATACCCGAGCCATGTTTCAGATTCCACCTCTGCGGGATGCGGATCAGAGGTGGGTCAGAACTTCAATGATAAGTCAGCCAAAGCAGTGGCTTTACCACGAATTTGTGAGCCTATGTCTCATATTTTGACAGAAGTACTCAATATTGCCTAATCTGTTTTGGTGGCCAAATGGGATTGCCAAATATGCAGTGCTGGATCTGTCACAAAGATAGGCCCAGAATTCTCCGGTGCACCGGAACTTCAACCATAGTCCAGCAAATGCTGTGGCTATACCACTAATATCTTGACATAGGTACTGAATATCGCCTAGTCTGTTTGAATTGACAAATGAGATTGGCGAATAGGCAGTGTGTGATCAGTCATCACGATATGCCCTGGATTCTCTGGTTGACCAGATAGTCCTGGGCACATATCGTGATGACCGATCGATCACAGCATTTTTGCGTATCCCATTTGGCATAAAGACAGTCCAAGCGATATTGAGTACCTGTGTCAGGATATTTGTGCCTTAGCCGCAGCATTTGCTTGCCTAAGGTCTACGTTTAAGCACACCTGAACTTCAATCACATAGATGCAAAAGCTCCCGCTTTGCCACAAATAAGCGAGCCGTGTCTCATACTTCAACATAAGTACTTGAATATCACCTAGACTGTCTTATTGCTAAATGTGATTGGAAGATATGCAGCGCTTGATCTGTCATAACGAATCGTATGATATTTGCCGAAGAGACTCCGGTGTACCTGAAAGTGGATGAATTTTGCTTTTTCATTCGAAATACGTATGTGGCTTCAGGCTTCCAGTGCATCTCAAATTTGCAACTGACAATTGATTGAAGCCGTTTACTGCATCATTCTCACAATTCAACTTATGCCATTTATCATGCAATAGGTCAGCCGGAGGAACTTTCTATGTTGCGTATCAATTCACTTCATCTCAAATGGTCATTGATAATAAACAAGAATGCCAATGAAATCCCACTCTAGCCATGTCTAATCCAAGATACAACAATTCCAACATCTGAACTTTGATTCACTTCAACATTAAAGAGAGAAAGATTCATCTCTCCAGTAGTATAGTGTCCCTTACAAATGATGTTTTTGACTATTTGTATCAGTTAAGAAGATAATTTTCCTTGAATGTCTAAAGAGGCATACCTTGATGAAGCATCTCACACTCTAAGATGAATGGTTCATCACACTGCAATGTGTCTCCATTCTCGGTCAGCAGCTTCGTATGGTCCACACGAGCCTCCAGAATCGCGTATAATATCCACGTCGTGATGTTTGGTCAACTCATCAAGTCATGCAGGACTCTCATTTGAACAACTCCGAAGTGCTTGTGGAGATCACTCACCCTGTTATCGTAGCCACCAGGACCTGGATTTAGTCACCATGTGTGTGGTACTCGGTGTTACCCTAGCCGGACAACTCGTGCAAATGGCTGCTGCTGCTCATTCAATACCCAACATTTTTGAGTTATTACTGCATGATTTGCTGCTGTAACATTTAGGCCTGTCCCGCCCACTTTGGGTGTGGTTATGAATACAGAGGGATTTCGTGAATCTTGCAATTTGAGCTACATTTCTGTGCCTTCATCATTGCCCATTTCGGCATACATGTGGAATTTATCCACATTATCCCCAAAACACTTCATTAGCCACCACTTCAAAAGACGAATTTGGCCAGGAAAAAGACAAAATATCACGGCCTTTTGTGGAGGAGGTGCACTCCGCGGTGCATTTTCATTTCTCTCTTCTGGAAGGAGTGTGTCTCTTGCTACGTCGTCTTGGTCAGGTTCGGGATACTCCGCAGGTTCCTTGACAAGCATTGGCAAAAATATCTCTCTCGGCCATCGGAAAATCGGAGATTCCCCCAAAGCATTGAGTGGCCATTCATTGTGCCAGTGTCCAGAAACATGGTTGCGATTCTCGGTGTCACCCAACACCAATGAGAATCAACCAAGCCGCCATCTATGAACCCTCCGTGCTCCAGAAGCACCCCGCGAAGTGCACCTCTCTACCAGGGTCTTCAGATGTACTTGCACTTCCTCAGTCCACTCGAGATCAATGAGGTGTGTATTCTCCGTTGGTATGCAGAACAGTGGTTTTCCATTGGCGAGTTTCGATTGTGACCACTGCCTGATCATCCATGGCTTTGCAATCTGAATCACCCGGTGCACCGCATCTTGTTGAGCTTCTTCATCTTTAGTCCGGATAGCATGCATCAAACTCTTCACAGCGGAATTCAATGCCTTAGCACCATGCTTTCCCATTACTGTATCATCAACCCGATCTTCAGATGCACCTGAAAACAGCCACATGCTCTGAAAACTTCTGGCATAGAGTGAATGGAATCCCGGTGTAGCTGTGACTTGAAGTTTGAATTTAATTTTCGCATTCGTTGCAATTTGCCAGCCCACACTGTCTCTAGGCTTATACCGATGGGACTCATCAAAAATCCCAAGACTCCATGCACAGTAAGAGAGTCAGCCGTTACTTGATGGTTTCGCTCTGGATGTTAAGGTATTATACTACACAAGGTGGATATTCCATCGGTTTTCTGGCTCATCATTACTGGTGGTCAGATCTTTGTGGGCGGGATTCGCATTTTCAGCGTGCACTACGTTGACGAGATTGAATTCGGTTCCACGTGTCATCTCGTCAATAACAGTTTTGAAGGTCTCAGCCACTCCAGGCATTGTTACCACTAGGATTGGTTCAAGGGCTGAGATTAGTGCTGGATGCCCGTGGGGTGGTGTTCACTGGATTTCCAACAGGCAGCAGGGCACAGAATTCAATCTCTGGAGCAGATACCACTCCTGTTCTTCACCGACAATGCCAGGAAAGTTGTTGTGCGCCAAAATCACTCACTCTTCAAGGGTATTCCCGCATACAATGGACAGTGGCAACCCCATTTCAACTTTCTCAGTCACGAATTTGAAAAGTCCTGCCGCTGCAACTGAGGAGAAAGTCTTTCCAAGAGCCATTTCATCCGCCAGCAGTGCTCCTGGCAGATCAGCATCCCAAACCCATCTCCTCACAATGAACCAGATGTCCCAAACCTGATACGCCAGAAACTTAGTTCCGGGCAGGCCTGGAATTGAATACTTGCGGCCTGGAACATGGTCATCTGATGATTGGCGAATAGGACGTGCATTCAGCAGCCTGACTGCTTCAACAAGACACTCGTGTTCAAGTTTGTTGTTGATTGTATCGAGAACTCTCTTCAGTACTGAGCTTGTATTTTCTGGATCGAGGACCTCCTAACCATCGCCCACTTGCTCCTGAACCTTCCTTGCACTTTTGTTTGTATTCTTTTCGTCCTCAATGATCTCTTTCAGTTGCTCAGATGTAAGTTGGGCAGATGAGCACCTATTCCAGCGCTCCTGAAATTCATCTCAATGTTAGGTATTTCACAGAGAAGCAACCATTTGAATGAATACATGTGGATGGAATATAATCAATTCTATTCTTTCAATCAGAACTTACATTAATACAAGTATCATTATCTTGCCTACCATCCTCCTCTCCCTCCTCCTCTCCCTCTCTTCCACACAGTGCAGAACCTTCCAAAGGGTATCTATAATGATCAGCAGTTGTTCACGTCTATCCTTAACATGGCTATCGGGATTACTGTTGTCGGCCTAATTACCTGCTCGGCCGTCTCCTTCCCTGTCGCTCTCATCATTTCTACCACAAATATCTTCACATCATGTCCCAGTTTCAATATGAAAGCATTTGAAAGGCAACAGTTGTATGAAATCTGGCCATATATGCGGTCATTGATCATTTGCCCGTGTTTGTATATACCCATTTGCTCTTCTTCCAATTCGTCCTGCGCCAAGGTGCACTTCAACATTGATCTGAGAATGTATGGCTCTTTCAGGCCGCCGTTTGTGTCAATGAAATCAACCAACTCCTCACAGTGCCTCACATCAGTATACGAGGCTTGGAGTTGTTTGGAGGCTAGAACCTTATCCTTGCCATTTGACACCCAGTGAATCATAACTGTGAACTTTGTATTTGGCGACTCTGGGATTTTGCTTCTTGCCTTTTTGCTGCTGCGCTCTCCCAAATCCTTCACCGGTGGCTTCTTGCCTAGCCTTCCCTTTTTCCTCGCCTCTCGAATTTCTCTTGCACATTTCTTCAGAAACATCTCCACCCAATGCCGGCGAATCCATTCAGCATTCTCAAAATTACCCAACAGCAGACAGGTCTCGAATGTTGCTCAAGAATCTGCGATCGCTGTCTCCCAGTGCAGGGGTCCATCTCGAACGTGATTGAATCGGCTCTGCCCACGGATAATGGACCGATGCTTCTTCTCGAGAAACTCCGCCACCCATAGTTTCTTCCACTCATTGAAAGCACTAAAGCTGGGCTTCCTCATCCTTTTGACAAATTGGTTCCCGGAGAACTCCATTTGCTTCAGGCTAATTGGGTGTTTGCCTTGAGCACCGCCCAAGTCCGACAAATGGTCACTCTCATCAGCTGCATCATATTCGTAGTAGGACATCTCTGGCAATGGGGGCAAGTTAACAATCCCTGCGACATCTGTTGTCAGTGGTTGTGTTGGTGGCTGGAATCTTTTCGTCGGGAGGCTTATGGGGTGTCTCCCAGGTGCACCGAAAGGAGGTTGAAGCGGAGTAGTCGAGCTGGAAGATGTTGCCTGATTGACGGGATCATTTCCCAGCAGTCCTGGAGGCACTCTCGTTGCACCTGGAGATGATGGCCCTTTTCCTGGGAACTGCAGAGGGGGGAACATTTGAGACCCACCATAACCACCTTGTTGCAGGTCATATCCTTGCCACAGTGGCCCATAACTTGCTAATCCTTGGCTTGTGCTGCTGGTAGGTTACGAACTGTGTGTCATGTTGAATGGAGACTGGTGATAAAACTGCGGAGCGCCTGGAAATGGCTGCTGTGAAGGGGGGTAACCGTACCCTTGTGGCAGATGATATTTATTGGTGTGTATCCAAATTGACTGTCTTTGCGAGTGGCATGTCGTGAACTTTTATCCGGTAATTCTTAATTGTAGTCACCGCGTTTTTGCGAGCCAATTATGCCACCAGGTGGAGACATAATCACTGTCTTTGGTGGAGATCCTATCGTCGACATGCTCTGTTAAACAATGATAGTTGTAAACTACTATAGATGTGAGATGAGATATAGAATCAATTGGAGTATGGTTGAGTATATTGCAGGTAGCAGTAACCTTCGGTGGAATGAAGGGCTTCTTATATTCTATTCTGTTGTCACGATCTGTGGTGTTTCAGTACACCTTTGATCCATGAAACCAACCCGGGCCTTGAGAAAAAGAAACCTTGATCACGCACATCCCGCCATTCTTTGTTATATGCTCAAATTCATGTACTAGGATATTGGATAGGGGCTCACCTTTGTACGTATCGATTACTTTACAGGTCATAGATGGGATATGATATGATATCTCCAGGAACCCAACAAGATCTATATCCAGTATGAAGGTTAACATGACTAGGGATATTACAAGTAAGTTGTACATGTACGATGTTGCAATCTCATTCAATTGAAGGCCTGTGAGTCGAGCAGCAACAGTGATTGCTTCCTATTGAGCTCCTTGCCTATACATCTTAGTTCTCCTCATGATCCACACTCCAGTCATGAATCGTTACTGAAGCAAACATCCTACTAGCGTTATCAGTTCTCGATGATCAATGGCCGGACATCCAGTTAGCAAGGAAACTCATTAGTTCATTGTATGATGACGATCTACCTTCATTATCAGCTGCTCGGAGGCTCGAGCGTAGGCATAACTCACAATGACGTAGTATAAGGCCCCATTGGGGTGATTGCGACGATGACAAAAGTACCCTCCCCCCCACATTTGGCGAGGTGCGATGCGGCTGCAAATGTGATATGCTAACCAGAGTGAGCTCGCTTTCAAACCAATATCGCTGAGGCTCTATATCACCCCCTGAAGCATCATCGAGATTCATCAAAATACGTGTTCAGTGACCACATCTCAGATATGGTCAACACTCGCCGGAAACATGTCAAGTGCTTTATTTGAAAATGGAAATTATTTGACGAGAACTGACTCGAGGCTCACTATCAACACTATCACCCAATATGGATGAATGACACAGTATTACCTGGTGGGATTGTACCACCTTCAGGCTGGGATTGACCCGAGCCATCAGGGTTCGACTGCAGTCAGTGCACCTGAATGGCCATCGATGAGCTTAGTTAACTAATTCATCTACCCATAGACAATGTACCTGGTGCACCACCACTTGAAGATACTCCCGACAAAGAAACAATAGACCCCCAGAAGCTTGATCTGACGTGTACCCCTGATCCAATAAGAAGGATGGCTCATAGGCAGGTAGTTGGAGTGGAAAACGAGGGGGGGAAAGCATATGGCAAAGCAACTGGATTGTACAACAAGCATCGCAAGTACTCAGAACAATGGAATCCATGGCATCGTTTTCAGTCAGCAAACGACTTTCAACATGCTCAATCAATTAGCCAGCAAACGAAAACGTTAATAGATCAACATCTGAGGCATGGATTGGACAACTTCTATCTCGAATCATTTCAATCAGCAGATGCTCTACGAAAGCTTCTTTCTAGACTCGATTTCGGGCTCGGCAATGATAGTTGGATTGAAGATCATTCGCACATCTTCGGAACATTATACTACCGGGATATTTTCAAATGTATACAGTTTCTTTTGGCACATCTCCCATATCAAGGGCACCTCGATTTTGAACCGATGCGCCTTGCAGACTTGGAAAGGCGTTGAATATACAGCGAGATGAACACAGGTGATTGGTTGTGGGATACGCAAGATCAGCTTCCTGCTGGAGCGACGATTGTGCCAGTCATTTGTACATGCAACAAAACCCAGTTGACCAATTATTTGGGTGACCAGCATGCGTGGCCACTGTATCTCACGATCATTAATTTTCGAAATGATATCAACCGTACACCTCAAAAGCATGCCTGGATTCTTCTTAGGCTGATCCTCTGTCCACTGAAAGGTACCAAAAATACTTATGAGGCATAGCATTCTACGGTGGGAACAGTGCTGTCACCACTCCGGAATCTTGACATCACTGGCCCTGGCTTGAAATGGGACTGTGCTGATGGATTCCAGAGACAATTTTATCCTCCATTGGCTGCCTGGGTCCGGGATTATCCGGAACAAGTCATGGTTACTGAAGTCTCATACGGCTTATGCCTGATGTGTGAAATTCCTAATGGTGCGCCGATGGGGCATTCAACTTTTCAATCACTTGATGACCCACGAGATCAGCATGTTCACATGGAGCTTCTGGACGAAACTAATACTGATGTTCTGCACACTCTTGGTGTTCATCCAATCTGCAACCAGTTCTGGCAATACCCTCTCTGCAATGTCTATCGCCTTTGGCAGCCTGATGAATTTCATCAGCTGCTCCTGGGTTTAGTTAAAGACTTATTGCACTGGCTGCTCAAATACCTGAAAGCTAGAGATCTCAAGGATCAATTTGACAATCGATTCACATCAGTACCATGATACATCAGCAAAATGTAAAATGGTTCGGATGTCATAACTTAATGACTCAGCTATTCCAAACAGCCACACCGATCCTTCCAGAAGCTCCCAGACGCTCCCGAACAGGCTGAATGCAAAACGATGTGCTTCTGAGGGACTCTGAGAGTACTTCAGGTGCTCCTCAACGC
>Ga0307514_10000464_pt1 | contig 86264 bp, 76 predicted proteins | sample 16_EM_MG_FD_203088 | JGI IMG/M metagenome (GOLD analysis project Ga0307514, IMG submission 203088) | Populus trichocarpa ectomycorrhiza microbial communities from riparian zone in the Pacific Northwest, United States - 16_EM | ecosystem: Host-associated > Plants > Roots > Unclassified | place... | reverse complement strand
CGTTATAAGGCTCCAGCCGGCTCTTCTCCAATTTGCTTTTAGGCGGTTGGCGTAAATTCGGACTGATTCGTTTGGTAATTGCTGGTACTCCTGCATGGCTTTTGTCGCCGAATTGAGACGTCTGTCTTTATCTCCGTACATCTTTTGAAGCTCGTTCGCGAAGAGTTCGAAATTCTCTAAACACGGGTTCTTGGCCTCTCGTAGGTCGCTAGCCCACTCGGATGGGTCCGTATTTTGCGTCTGTCGCTGAGTCGTATCTGGGTGGTTATTCCAGGTGTCGACAAAAGAGACTGCATATTTGACTTGATCGGGATCGCCTCTTGGGAATAGGTGCTTATGGGATGCAAAGTTTGATTGTAATGTTTCGAGGAACTTATCCAGCTCTTTCGCCCCGCCACAGTACCGTAAGGGGTCCACCATCTTAAAGATCTTGGACTGATTTCCGGGATTCTCCGGTCTGTCAATGGTTCGGCTGCGGTCGAGTTCGGTGAGCATTCGGGTTCTCTCCTCCTTCCATTCGGCTTGTTGTTCCAATAGGAGTTTAAGTAGCATCCGGTTCTGTTCAACCATCTCCTTTTGGTCGTCTTGGGTGATCTTTGACAAAATGTCGTCTCTGCCTCGATTATCCTCGCCCTCTGGTAAGGTTGAATCATCTTCGTCTTCGTCTTCATCTTCATCGTCTGGATCGCAGGCTTCTTCGTGAACTTGAGTCTCGGCCGGATCGTCATCATTGATTTCGTCTTCTGGTAGTACCGAGACGCGGCCCGTAGGAATAGGCGTGATTCGGCTGAGCGATGCTCGAAGGGATTCAATGCTCGCACGCGTGTTAGGCACATGCAATTGGCTTCTCTGTATTCTCTTTGGAGGCATGGAGGGTAATTGGCTGTAATTGTTGATGTCGTGTCTGTCGCGACGCATCAATTAAAGGGGTAAATTCGCGTGATCTCGTGAGCGAAACGTATCCGATTTTCTGAAAGACCGAATATAGTGTAAGGGCGCGTACGCCGGCGCTCGGCAGTATAAGGATATAGTATGGTATACGGTTGCACACGGGCGCGAGTGAGATCAAGTGTAGAAGTAAGTGGTAAGATATTCGGTACGGAGCTAAGTCTCCGTCGCGATGTCAATATAAGGTTGGCGATTACCCGTCACTGGACACCTCACGTGACCGTCCGGCAACCCTAACCACGCACGCTTGACAACGCCGTTACACCTCCACTAAGGCGGTTATGGTGAGTCTCAAATGATTCCCCAGCAGCAGTTCCAAGGACAAGGGCCGTCGTCTCTAGGTGCACCGTAAGTGCCTCCAGGACCGTCGGGAAACAATCCAGTCAATCGGCCAACATCTTCCAGCTCTACTCCTCCACCTGGATCTCCTGCCGGCGCACCAGGCAGACCTCCCAATAGCCTCCCAACGGAAAGATTCTTGCCGCCTGTGGAACCGCGGAAAACAGTTTTCGCCAGGATTGTGGACTTGCCCCCATTGTCGGAGATTTCCTACGACCAATATGATGCAGATGATGAGAGCGACAATTCGTTGGACTTGGGTTGTGCTGAGGGTAAACCCCCAATCAGCCTGAAGCAAACCAAATTCTCCTTGAAACAATTTGCCAAAAGGATGGGGCAGGCCAACTGTAGCATGCTCAACAAGTGGAGGAAAGGATGGGGGGCTGAGTTCCTAGAGAAATGGCATCGGTCCATAATCTGGGGACAGAACCGGTTGAAACAGCTTAGGGATGGACCCCTGCACTGGGAGACCGCAGTTGCAGAGTTTTTGGAGACATTCGAGACCTGTTTGCCTTTGGATAATTTCGATAATTCCAAATGGATTCGTCCTCAGTGGGTGGAGATGTTCCTGAAGAAATGTGCAAGCGAAATTTGGAAGGCGAGGAAAAAGGAAAGGCGAGGCAACAAGCGACTGGCGATGGATATGGGAGAGCGCGGGAGCAAAAAAGCGAGAACTAACCTCCCAGCATTGTCAAATACAACGGTTATGGTTGTGATTGGCCGGGTGTCGAATGGCAAGGATATCGTTCTATCCCCAAACCAACTCCAATCCGCGTATACCGATATGAGACACTTGGAGGAGCTGATTGATTTCATCAACAAAAACGGACGCCCGAAAGAGTCATACACTCTCACATCAAGATTCAAGTGCACCTTGGAGAAGGACGAATTGGACCAAGAGTATATGGGATTATATACTAACGGGCAAATGATAACGGACCCCATATCTGGCCAGATTTCGTACAACAGCTGGCTTTGAAATGCTTTGAAGTTGAAACTGCGAGATGATCACAAAATATCCTTGATCGAAATGAAGCGAGCTACAGGGAAGGAGATTGCCGAGCACATAATTAGACCAGCGAAGGAAATCCCCGCTAGCCGTGTTAAGGCTAGATGTGCGCAACTGCTAATCGTTGTACATACACTTTGGAAGGTTTTGACAAGGGTCGAAGAGAGGAGGGAGAGGAGGATGGTGGGCAAGAGAATGATACTTGTATTAATGTAAGTTCTGATCCAAAGAATAGAATTGATTGTATTGAATCCATATATATTCCTTCCAATGGTTGCTTGACTGTGAAATACCTAACATCGCGATGAGTTTCAGGAGCTGCGGAATATGAGCCCATCTGCCCAGCTTACATCCGAGCAACTGAAAGAGATCATTAAGGACCAAAAGAACACAGACAAAGATGCAAGAGAGGTTCAGGAGGAAGTGGAGGATGGCGAGGAGGTCATCGATCCAGCGAATACCAGTTCAGTATTCAATACGGTTCTCAATACACTCAACACCAAATTTGAACACAAGTGTCTTGATCAGGTAGTCAGGCTGCTGAATGCTTATTCAATTTGTCAATCAACAGATGACCAGGTTCCAGGCTACAAGTATTCAATTCCAGGCCTGCCCGGAACAAAGTTTCTGGCGCACCAGGTTTGGGCCATCTGGTTCATCGTGAAGAGATGGGTTTAGGATGCTGATATGCCCGGAGCACTGTTGGTGGATGAAATGGGCCTTGGAAAGACTTTCACCTCGGTTGCTGCAGCGATGCTTTGCAAATTGCTCACTCAGAAAGTTGTAATAGGGCTGCCATTGTCAATTTTATGGGGAAATACCATTGAAGAGTGGGTGATTTTGGCGCGCAACAACTTTCCCGGCATTGTCGGTGAAGAACGAAAGTGGTAGCCGCTCCAGAGATTGAATTCTGTGCCCCGCCGCCAGTTGGAGATACTGACAACGCCACCTCACGGCCATCCAGCACTTGTATCAGCCCTTGAAACAATCGTGGTAGTCACCATGCCCAGGGTGGCAGAGACATTTAAGACTGTTATCGACGAGATGACACATGGAACGGAATTCAAACTGGTCAACTTGTTGCACACCGAAAGTGCGAATCTTACCAATGAGGATCTGAATACCAATATTGATGAGCCGGACCACCAATGGAATATCCACCTTCTGTCGTATGATAACTTAACATCCAGAGCGAAGCCATCAAGTAACGGCAAACTCTCTTATTGTGCATGGAGCTTTGGGATTTTTGATGAGTCTCATCGGTACAAGACGAAGAACTGTATGGGCTGGCAAATTGCAATCAATTCAAAAATTGTATTCAAACTTCAAGTCACAGCTACACCGGGATTCCATTCACTCTATGACTGGTGTTATCATACTCTGAGGCTGTTTTCAGGTGCGCCTGAAGATCCAGAGGATGAGACAGTGATGGACCAGCATGGTGCGGATGCATGGTATCCCGCGGTGAAGAGTTTGATGCGTGTTATCCGGACAGAAGACGAGGAAGCTCAACAGGATGCGGCGCACAGGATGATTCAGATTGCAAACTCTTCGATGATCAGCAGTGGGTCAGAATCGAAACTTGCCCACGGAAAACCGCTAGTCGGGATACCGAAGGAGAATGCACACCTCATTGATCTCGAGTGAACAGAGGACGAGTAAACAAAACTGAAGGCCCTGGTGGAGAGATACACTTCACGTGGTTCTTCGGGGGGATGGAGAGTTCATCGATGGCGGCTTGAATGTTGTTTGTTAGTTTTGGGAGACACTGCCGATCGCAGGGACGTTTCTGGACAATGGTACGATGAATGGGCACTCGATACTGGGGTGCATTTGCCGATTTTCCGCTGGCTGAGAGAGACATTTCTGCCAATGCTTGTCAAAGAACCTGCGGAGTATCCCGAACCTGACCAAGAGGATCCATTGTGAGAGGCTCTTCTTCCGGAACAAAAGAGACACGAAAATGCTCTCCCTGGTGCACCTCCTCCACCAAAAGTGGTGCTATTTTGCCCACTTCCTGGCCAAATTCGTCATTTAAAGTGGTGGCTAACGAAGTATTGTGGGGATAATGTGGATATATTCCACATGTATGCAGAAATGGGCAATGATGAACAGACAGAAATGCAGCTCAAATTCCAGGATTCATGAAATCCCTCTGTATTCGTAATGACACCCAAATTGGGCGGCACCTGCCTAAATCTTACAGCAGCAAACATTGCGGTAATAACTCAGAAGTTCTGGGTATTGAACGAGCAGCAGCAGGCATTTGCATTAGTTGTCTGGCTAGGGCAAAACAGAGTACCACATACCTTGTTATTGAATACGGGTCCTGGTGGCTATGATAACCGCGCGAGTGATCTCCAGCAGCTCTCTGGAGTGGCCCAAATGAACGTTCTGCACGGCTTGATGAGTCGACCGAACATTATGACATCAATGATTTACCGGATTCTGGGGTCTTGGGAGGACTATATGAAGCGGCTGACAGAGAATGATGACATTTTTCAGTCAGATGAGCTATCATCTTAGATTGTTATGTACGCTTCATCAAGGTATGCCTCTTTAGATATTCTACCAACATAATCTTCTGAACTGAATACAAATAGTCAAACAGTCATTTGTAAGGCACACTATACTACATCGATGAAACCTCTCTCTGCCATTTTAAAGCAGATCAAAGTTCTGATGTTGTGGTTGTGGAGTCTTTAATCAGAAATTGCTCGAGTGGAATTTCAGTGGCGTTCTTGATTATTACTATTAGATTTCATTGGCGTTCTTGATTGTTATTACTAATGACTAATAAGAGATGAAGTCAATTGAGAAGCTAAATTACAAGTTCCCGGGCGGGCCAATGTTAGGATAAATGACCTTAGTTGAATATTGAGAATGATGCAGCGAAGGGCTTCGAATCATTTGTCAGTAGCAATTTCGAGGTTCACCGGAAACCTGTGGCTGCGTACACATATCGTTGTTAAAAGAGCGTACCTTGCACAATTCAACCACTTTGAGGTGCACTGGGGAATCCTGGCCATATGCCACATGCCATGAGTCTCGTTTCGATAGATCACGCACTGCAGATTGGCCAATCCAATTTGGCAATATATTATGTCATGGCGATATGGAATAGCTGTGTTAGAATATGAGATACCGACATGGCTGATCCCGGGCAAAGCCGCAGCATTTGCTGCCATTTGATTCAAGTTCAGGTGCATCGGAGAATCATCGGCATATGTTTTGAGTTGTGTTATGTCTGATCCAGCACCCCTTATTTGCCAAATCAACTTGGCAAAGAGACAGTCTAGGCGATATTGAGTACATGTGTCAGAATTTGAGACACGGCTCGCTCATTCGTGGGAATCCCGCATGTATTGCTGGCTTATACTCAATGTTCAGGTGCACCGGAGAGTCCCGGGCACATATCATCATGACTGCATAATTGCCAATCCCATTCCGCAATCAACTGAGTCGACACGATTATTGAGTTCCAGTGTCAGAATATGAAACATGGGCTCACTTATTCATGGCAGCGCTGCAGCTTGTGGAGGAATATCATAGTCGTTTGGGCACACCTCAGATCGGCATCCCAGTGCGTCGGAGTCTGAGCTATGACTCGGGTATTGATGGTAAAGCTGCACCTTTGGCTGCTGGAGATGTCCTGGCCTATGATTTGCCCAATGATTGAAGTTCAGGCACAACCGAGATGTGCAATCCAGTCCAGAATGACGTTCTTGGATTTCAATGAGGTCAACGTTGGCAAGCTTGCAACTCATTGTGAATGTCTCATTCCAGGTCAGGCACTCCTCAAATGCGACAGTACGCCTCCGAAGCGCATGTTCCCCAATTCATAGCGCACGGTATATTTTAGTTTGCGTGATTCTCACCACCTTTTCTTCGACTTTGAATCAGTGGACACTGTGCACACAGATTGTCATCTCGCAATACACTGCACATTTAGGTGCAGGCGGCTAATCCCGCTCGCCCTCTGCTAATATATCAATCTATGATTGATTGGTCCATAAAGGCCGGCGCTAATATGCCTTAAACTGTTAGCTCTGTGTCAACTGTCCATTGGAGGCAGGTAACCCTGCACAACTAAACCATAAATGCATAGACCTCGCCAATTATCAACCTCACTTAACTCGATATTGCCTAGCACTATGTTTGGATCGCTGCATGCAAATCCAAAAATAGCCTCTGCATCATCGAGCTCTGTCAAACGAGCTGCAGCTTGTGAGCGAGAATCTCAAAAGACATATTCTGCTCAGCGACTCTACAAGATGGCCGGCAACTCCCGCTCACCTATGTCCCACACCTACTCAACGAAGCCTAAGTTCTCAATGCTTTGAATGCAGACTTAACTTGATTCTGACTAAATGTATGTTTGGGCCGCCAAAACTCGTATCTGAAAATAGATTATGTGAACCGATTTCCATGATGAGAGAAGTTCGAAGAGAGCGACTCTTGAAAGCTCGAGTGATGAAAAGACAACTTCGAAGATTGCAATTAACTGTCAGAGTAAGGCAAGCCTGCAATCCCCAGCGAATGAATCTTATTGTAACCAGTTAATCTGCGGTGAACCTCAATTCTCCGCAGCTGCATGCATACATGCAATCATTATTCCTCTGCCCGCTGTGAGATGACGTCTCACTCTGCATTCATACCGTTGTAGCCAATAGCTTTCAACCTCAACTTTTATTTAAGTCTATATTGTAGTAGAGACCGATAAGGAATATGTGATTTAACGGTGTCAAACTTACTAGATATTAGGTGCAAAATCAGAGTGTGAGAGAGTATTTATGACTCATTTGTTAGCAATCTTGGCATCACGAGTGCTTGAATCCATAAGGTTACCCATGAATCATCCATTGTACCTTACCATACTGTCTTTTCGCCTGTATCGCTACGCATGTATCTCTCCTTCGTATACGAAATTCTCTACCTCCTCCCTGGACTGCAACATTGTTCTGAAGGATATTCTGCACACACAGCCCAGATGAACACATGAAAGGGAAGTTATGCTTGCGATATTGCCTTATCAACCTGAAACTTAGCTGTAGCATCCTGATACAATAGACTACGGTGAATATACGTGTGTCCTTCCGGCGGATATACCACATACGGAGATTCATAATCGATCACAAACTCAGTATGACGCCTTGCAACTCAGCCGTGACTCATCGAGTTCTGTAGATTCTCAATGCTGGACCAAATGTATGGCATGCGGTCACCTCAAATGCTAGAGCATTCACGCCTAATTTCTTTGTATAGAGGAGTGATATGCAGGGGCACACGTTTTCATTCAGGTTCTCAGTGTTCCATTTGACCAGCATCAAGGGTGAGTTAAGGTCACGAGTTTTCTTCCGGTGCGTCTCGTTCAGGTGCGTCTCATTCAGGTGCGTCTGGTTGTATTCGATGTGTGTTAGCTTAAGCTAACCTCCAATTCTTGCATCCATACAGAGTGTTGTTGATAGGTGTTGCTAACATTCGGCATTAGGGATTCATCCATTCCGGCGCACCTGACAATGAATCCATGCATTCCGGTGCACCTGATCACATCCTAAATCCCAACACTGGACTGCCATCCTCAATCTAAACAGGAACCATCCAAGTCATCTCTCCAGAAATCTTCTCGGCACACCTCGAATTGCATCCTCCTCGACTGTGTGTAACCTCTTGCTCCATTTATCCTGCTATTCTATTGCACTTAATCTTATATTTCCTGCTCATTCACTCTCTCCCACATTCCCCAACTTGCTATCTTCATTACAGCAAATGAAACCTACGCCCAGCCATGCGAGGAATCACTATTCACAGAAGAATCAAGAAGCACACCTAGAGAGAGCACTCGCATTCAAGAAAGCAGCCAATCTTCATTTTCCATCAAATGTTTGCCTTCAAATGATCTAGCTGCCTTCATGCATCACATTGCGGATGACTAATTACCCCGATTTCATTAATGATGCAGCATGATGATAGCGACCAGGAGATCGGTGATGACAAAAGTGACCGCGAAAGGGAGGACACCGGAGAGACCATGTCATCATCCGACATCAAAGAAAACCATTTGGATCACCAACAGCAGGTCCTACTTCTAGGCCAGGCACGCCGGGACAAGTTATCACAAACTACAAGGGTTCCACTGCCAAACAAATGGTGCCGTGCTGATACTGTGATTGCATGCCCTCTCCTTCCAAATCCCCGAAAACCACCAGGGTCAATGGCACCACCGCTGCTCAAACGCCAAAAGTCCGCCCTCATCAACAAATCATCCGAGTCTGACCGTGCACCATCCGCCCAGGCACTGCCGCAACCGAAGTCTAGTGGAGACCAGAATGCCCTACAGCCTAAGGCCAGTGCCGATCAGAATGTTCGCCAACACCAAAAGGCTACTTTTCAGGTAGCAAAAAGGTTCATAGAGGCAATCGTATTCACAAAAACTCCTTGGCCAATATTATCCGATGACAATTACTCGATGGTTGAAGAAGCTTAGAAAATTGCCATTGAAGCTCAGGATCGTCAGTGGGCAGTAGAAGGTGCTCCTCCAGGTACACCATCGGTGTGTCAATTGCCCAGCGGTCCATCCCTCACAATTGTGCCGCACACACGACAAGCTGTAAATTTTGGATTCAGGTTAATGCTCTTCTATCAGATTTACAATATTGACTACGGCCCAAATTATATATAGTTGAAACAGAAGATAAGTACCATTTGAGAACGGTTGGCAGATGGGGCACATCGAACTGTTGTCCAGAGTTACCAGTTGCAATTGCAATCTGAGACTGAACTTCAGATCTAGGTTAACGAGCTCCTGTTTGACGATGCATATCTCTCCAAGGTCGTTGAGGATAAGAAGTCTTGGTTCACGTGAATGGAAGTTCTTGATCTCATTTACCACCAATTTTCCTTCACCGCCAATAGCTCGGGGCGCCAGCCAATAACATCCCAGTATTTCCCACCCCTCACTTCCCAGACTTTAGCGCTGGCAGCCGCAGCTATTCGTCGTTTGCTGTCTCAATATGCTAGTCGAAAGACGGCGACAGTGATGTTTTCTCAAGATGAATATCGAGGGACATTTGTCCATTCCCTATGATAAAATTTGCTCCGGAAGCCACTGCACTCATCGATCACACCTTAGTGGTCCGTTTCAAAAAAAACCCCTCCCTCCCCACCCCAACATGCGGCGCAAACTCCGCTAGGATAGCCGCTCCCCATCCTAGATTCACTCTCTTCTATCTCCTTCTGCAGTCTATTCCTTCTCTTTCAGCGCTCTTCAATTCCCACCGCCGCTCCTATATTGGATTCCGCACTCCTTACCCACCCTCCCCCTTTTAGGTGCTCCTCCGCTGAGAGAGCACTCCTCAATCCCCATCGGTGCTCCTCCACCTCGTTTGGCACTCCATTATATCATTCCGCACTCCGGACCCCCCCTCCCTTTTCAGCACTCCTCCGCTAGTTTGGACATTCCTCAATCCCCATCGGCGCTCTGCAGCATAGATTTGGCACTCTTCTTTTTCATTCCGTGCTCCTGCAACACAGCACTTCCCATCTGGTGCTCTTCTTTTCCCTGGTAGCTGGTCCCCTTTTTCATTTGAATATGTCATATTGTGTTTCAAACCCTAATTTAGATTCGCTGCAAGCTAACATCTCATTACACCTTTGATAGATATCACAAAACGAGATAAACGACATTGGAATTCAATTTCAGCCACTCGCCAGGTACAAATAATCAGCAAACACAATGAGCGCATCCAGCTTCTTTGCGCTGTTGATGAATTATGTGTTCCTGCATTCGTTGGACCTGATGAGATGGGAGAAGTAGTGGATGACATTGACACCCTGTTTGAATGATATCTTTTGACTGTTTAGTCTGGCTATTGTTTCGGTGTTCCTGCGTTTATGTTTGAATCAATTGCCTTTTTCTTTGGTACCATAATGTAGCGAGGCAATGAATACAGCGTTGAAGAAGATGGTAGCCAGTATGATTCAGAATTGATAATGAACAATTATCCATGCATCATATTGGCGGTTGAGGGAAATTGCTTGCTCGTGGACATCCGGAGAGTCTCAGATAACACCTGCAGTCCTCCGAATGAATATCTATACGAACCCTGGCATCTCTCAGAGTTTGTTTATGATTTCCGTATTGGTTCACTGACACTTCGAGGTGCATCCAAAGTACTCTCTGGTGCTCCGACGTGTTCCCAAACTTATCACAATCACTCTCATGGTACTCCTGTACCTGTCATCAGAGATCCCAGTTACTCCTGTACCACTCATCAGAGATCCCAGTTACTCCTGTACGAGTCATCAAACATCACAGTTACTCTGAAGGCCGGCCGGAATGCCCTCCTAGGGTTTGATACTCTCCTGAAATTGACGCTTCTAAGTTTACACTCCACATCCTCTCAGACACTCCTGGAGTCTTCCAGAGACTAAAACACAGTTTGCTGATGTGTGCATGGGCTGTGCGGCGACATTACTCAATCGTCACGCTATCGGCCACCTTTCTAGGCACAAACAGTTGCAACAACATCGCTACTATATCCTACAAATGAGCGTCAACGGACCGTCAATGACTTTGAGCCTTGCATCATGGAGAATCCTAAGGCTTTCTGGCAATATTAAGCCATAATCAGATTATCGGTTGCCTTCTAGACGAAATTGGTTGCAACGACATCACAACTATGTCCTACAAATGAGCGTCAATGGAGCGTCAACGACTTTTTGTCATGCATCTTGGACAATTTCACGGTAGTGCGGCGACATTCACACATAATCGGACTATCAGCCATCTTTCTAGGCAAAAAGGCTAATGACGACTTCGTCACTAGGCTCTAAAAATGAGCGTCAACGGAGCGTCAATGATTGGAGGCCTTCCATCTTCCAAATTCAACGTGATATGCGACTACAGTGAGCTATAATCGCACACTCGGGCTCCTTTCTAAGCAAATCTGCTCATAACCAGATCCTCCCAATGTCCCACAAAAAGTGTCAATGGAGTGTCAACGTTTTTGTACTCGCATCTTGGATGATCTTACTGGAATGGAACGCAGATAAACCACAATGAACTTATCGGCAGCCGTTAATGGCAAAAATGAAATTGACGATGTCGTGTCCGCCCCCTACAATTGAACGCTCACAGTTCATCAATGCTCTGAGCGCCGCACAGCAATATACTGCATTGTGCTGTTCCTAAATGTAGTTTTATGCGGTCAGTCCTTGTAATCCGTTCTTGTATTCAACTTCACTCATATGCATGGAATGTCTTACTTGTCTGATTATTTTCCTTGTAGCTGTAGAGTGAACAGCTAAGAACCCGCAGTCTGCATAACTGTATCGTTATTTTCCGCATTCTTTCGAGACGGATTACCAAGCTTCCTCACTTCTACCAGCATGATGGATATAAAATCTTTGAACACCTCATTGTTTCAGATTATGATCTCTTCTAGAAATGAACGTATCATTATTGGCAAATTGAGCAATCTTACTTCGCAAATCATCTTCGATGCATGGTGTGCTTTAATGAATATAGTCTTGAAGCGGCCTAATGCTTGGTATAATTCTTCTCATGCGCCCTAGTGGCGATTCTATTTACACTGTGGAATTGAGAAGACCGGCAGCCCTGGCAACATATATATCGTTTCCTGTCAAGTTCTTCGCCATCCATCAGAATATGAGACAAGCTCAATGGGGAAACACTGGCTGGCACAAGCTCACATCGCAAAGTTAAACGAATTAACAGAGTCAGAGGTCACTGAATCGACTAGTTGAACAGTGGATGAAACAGCTTTGGCCATTTTGAAGAGGCAAGGAAGTCGAGGAATCACAATAGTAAGTTTGCAGCGGAGAATAATATTTGATATTCAGTTTAATCTATATTGACCAAAATGACAGACAAAATGTTCCAAACTGGCACCTAAGGACTTTGAATCTTCCAAATTTCACCAAGCCACTTGGAATTGCTACCTCATGGTAGGATTTATTTCGGCACATATTGCATGAAACGCTATATCAAATCTGCGCTAAGGAGGTCACACAAGGCAATATGCGATGTCCTGGTGCTGCCGTCTGCTATGACCCTTAGTAACATTTGCCGGAGGTAATATGCATTGACAGTGGATGCGATTAAGCAGCAATTGCCGGTAAGAAATAAACTGAGTTTAGCATTGGACCGATGGACAACAACAAACAAATTGGCCATAACTGTAACGACCGAGGTCTTGTAGTAGTGGCTAGGGTTGCAGCGGTTACGTCATAGGCCGGGTAAGCGCAACCTTACTTAGACCTCGCCACGGATCTTACATCACTAATGAGAATCTTGACATCGAACCTACTTTTGAGATCACTCTGATCCACATGTGCAACCGTATCCTTATATTGCCAGACGCTTGCGTACGCGTCCTTACACTATTCTCAGTTTTTCAGTAGTTTGATAAGTTTTGCTAACCAGATTTCAAGAATTAACCCCTATTTCGACGCGTCACGACACGATACAAGAAGACTCCTCCAATGCCTCCAAAAAGAACGAGTAGACTTCTGTTGCGCACTGCTAATGAGCCTGGGCACGCAGAGACACTTCGGGCATCAATTGGTCGCTGTACTCCAATCCCAGCCAGTCGAATTACCACACCTATCGAACGCGTCAGTCCACGAGTTCTACCAGAGGCCGCAATCAATGACGGCGAGCGCGAAGATTACAATTACGATGACAACAATGATGATCCTTCACCCACTAATCACGGCGACTGTGACGACGACAATGATCGCGACGACACTGTTGAATCCGAGGTCACCATGGCCAATATGCGAGACATGATGGAGCAGCAATGGAAACTAGTCGCGATTCTCTTCCAGATCGTGGAAAGGAAAACACCAACACCACGCCCGAAATCGAAGGACAAGTTCGAGATCACACACCCGATCACCTTAGAAGCTGAGTCAATCATCCGGATCATCCCCCACAAAAAACGAGCATGACCGACCCTCTAATCTGGGACCACGACCTACTTGCTGATGACCACAGATGCCTACACGACTACGACCTTTTCATTACCGAAATCCTGATGCACTACGGAGAAATAGATCGGAAGCAGAACTCATCCTCCCGAGCATACCACGAAATGATGCAATGCTACCACAACTCGGATGGGAATATACGCGCATATGCAAACGGACTTCGACGAAACTGGAGGGAAGCCGGGTGGCACGAGGAACAGCATAAGTTCATGCTTTACGATATGATCTGGGCTGGGCTTAAACCTTACCTTCAACCGAAGCTAAGGCCTTTTGCCAAGGCAAACGGGAAATTCGACTCCATCAACGAGCTTTTCGACACAGCTGGAGATATTGAAACACCACAATGGAATTATGATAAGCAGCAACGACCAACTGAACGTGAGAGTGGAAATCAGAACGGAAAGAAGAGACCTCATCAACCATCGACCCAGATGGGAGAAAGCTCAATATCGGGAGCGGGCTCGGGAACAAACCCTGGCTCGAAATAGACACTCCCACGTGCGCCTTAGGTTACTAGGGACGAGCATCAGCGACGATTCGATGTGAGAGTGTGCTTGACATGCGGAGTGAAAGGCCATCAATCCCGGGAATGCCCAAAATACTCACCCGCCGAGAAGCCCGAACAGAAGTCAAGACAAAAACTTGACCCCAATGAAGGAGAAGGCCACATCAAACACCAACGATCGTTCGATAGCCAGCAACCACATAGCTAGTCTACATCTCCCGGTACATGGCTTGGCGAGAGAGGTTGGACGAGATGAAGCTGGGAATGCAGTCGGTGGCAACACGGGAGTTGATGGCAACTTTGGACGAGGTTCAACAGCATCGGATATCATTAAGACCAAGGGTTGTTTTGGACAGCCCGAGGGCTTACATGTTTAGGCAATGTCTCTGCGGTACAGAGACCACAGATTAAGCGCTCATTATTCACGAAGTTCAGATACAAGACTGACATGGCGAGATGCAGTGGGCATGAGCTGATATCGACTGCAGCGCAACTGGCATCTTCATGTCTCCAAGACTCCTTCGGAGGCTCGCACTGCGACACCAGGCGGCTCCTAGTACCAGCCTTGTCCTCAATGGCCCTGTGATCGAGTACGCAAATGACAGCTGCAAAACGACTATTTCAGTTCATCATTTGAAGCACCTAGCTCCTGTGGACAAATAAGAGGTGCTAGTAGTACCGATCAAGGCATACAATCTGGTTCTCGGACTCCCGTTGTTCCGAGCTCGAAATCCGGAGATAGACCGGTCCAATGAATTACTCTTGTCATTGAGGAACCCTACCGGTTCAGACACCCAAGATACGCTGCCAAATCTGCAGGAGGAAAGTGGAGTTGGCATTGAACTGCTTTCAGTCACAGCTTTTGATGACCTACTTGCTGGCGAGGAAGTTAGTGAGGCCTTCCCCTTGAAGATAGAGGATTGTATAGCATTACTGGGAGCTACGGTAGAGCGGACTCAAGAGAAAGGTGAATACCCTCGTAGGCTGAACGGGCGAGCAAGGAGCTGCGGCGATAGTTGCGGCAGGAGGCAGTGCCGATGGGAACCATGAATGACTGCTATCGGCTGGCGGAGTCCCGAAAGGAGTGACTGGACGGCGATGCTTGGTTCCTTCGGAAGCGAACCGCTAACGACAAGGCCTCCTGGATTAGACCCCTTCCTCTGCTCCCATTCCCGTGGAAAATGCATGGGCTGACATTGACAGATGGAGCACGGCTGGAGAGGGTGTGTACAGATGATCGAGGATACATCCCCACCAAGTACTCGGAATTTGTGGAGGTTTCTAGCAAAACGAAGCCAGTGACCCTAGCACCACACCGACATGTAAACCATGTGATTGACATAGAAGCGGGCTACCAATTGCCTTATGGCCGGATCTACAATATATCAGAAGTCGAGTTTAGAACACTCAAAGCCTACTGCGAGACAAACCTAGCCAATAGATTCATCCAGCGATCAGCATCACCAGCTGCAGCTCCGATCTTATTCACCAAGAATAAAGACTGCGGGCTGAGACTCTGTGTTGACTACCGGGCACTCAACAAGGGCCTGGTAAAAAACCGGTATGCACTACCCTTGATCTCGGTGATGCTGGACCTACTTTGCGGAGGGCGTATCTTCACAAAGCTGGATGTTCGGAATGCCTATCTCCTCAATCAGATCAAAGAAGGCGACGAATACCAGACGGCTTTCCGAACTCGGTACGGTCAGTTTGAATGCCGAGTTATGCCTTTTCGCTTAATAAACACACCGGCTACATTCCAGTCTTACATTGACGATTGCTTACGGCCTTATATTGACGATTTCGCTGTATGCTACCTTGACGGTATCCTAATTTACTCGACTAACGAGATGGAGCACGACGAACACGTACGAAAGGTGCTGGAGCGACTACGGGAATTCGGTCTCTACTGCAAAGATAAAAAGTATCAATTTGGGGTCACGGAGGTTGGCATCCTTGGGTTTCTCATCAACTCACATGGGATCGGTATGGAATTGGTCCGAATCGCAACAATAGAGGACTGGCCGATGCCAAAATCAATTCGGGATGTACAAGTGCTCCTTGGATTTGCCAATTTCCACCGGCGGTTCATTAGGAAATATGCAAAGGTAACACTACCCTTCACCGAGCTACTGAAGACAACGACAGGAACAGCATAGACTCCGAAAACCCCTGAAAAAGCTGTCGGAAAGCCCAATAAACCTCTACCAAAATGGGAATGGACTAGGGAGGCCGAACTAGCGTTTCGGAAGGTTAAGCGGGCCTCCATCGAAGCTCCGATCGTCCAGCATTTCGATCCAGCAAAGCCAATAATTCTCCAGACCGATGCAAGCGGCTTCAAAATCTCCAGCAACCTCAATCAGTATGACGGTTTCGGAACTCTGCGACCAGTCAATTTCTACTCTCGACAATACTCCCTGCCAAAAATCACGACGACATGTACGATAGGGAACTCCTTGCCATCGTGGAAACGATGAAGCAATGGCGACACTACCTCGAGGGAGTAAATAACAGGATCCTGAGACAATGCGACCACAAGAATCACGAGTATGTCCAACCGTCAAAAGTGCTCTCCCGAAGACAGGCTAGATGGGTGGAGACTGTTTCTTCATACGACTTCGTCATCGAGCACCTGGGGGGAAATAGGAACCCGGCAGATGGACCCTGTAGACGACCTGATTACGAAATCGGATGTGAGAGACCTACGACACAACTATTAGCCACATTAACAGCCGTTGAACGTTACGATGATCTCCTACCGATTATGAAGACAGGCCAGGCTACCGACACACTGGCTACCGATGTAGACAAGAAAATCGTCGATATCCGAATGGCAGGCTACCCTGACCTGACAGAGAACGGTAGAACAGAAGGTGCAACGGACTCACATACAAATTGGAAAGTAGTCTCAGGGACCCTGACCTACGAAGGGAGGATATACATACCAGAACCTCTCCATCGCAACGTGATAAGTCATTTCCATGACAATCCCGAATCTGGCCACTTTGGAGCCCTTTGAACTGCTGAACTCGTATCTAGAGATTTTTACTGGCCTGCGATGGTACGAAGGTACGTTGCCGGATGCGATGTATGCCACCGAATCAAGTCACCGCGCCATGCTTGCCACGGAACCAATATGCAACTGCCACCACCCCATCGACCTTGGGAAGGAGTCACCATGGATGTCATCACCGACCTGCCCCAGTCAACGGCATCGGCATACACTGGGATTTTGGTAATCGTCGACCGATTGACTAAGATGGCGATCTACCTCCACGGCCGGAAGGACATCAACTCACCGGAACTGGCACAAATGTTTTTCGAACATGTGATCTGCAAGTACGGTGTACCCGATAATATGATCACCGACTGCGGTAAACAGTTCCCCAGCCGATTCGGGACTCAAGTTTGCTGTCACAGGAGCATCAATCTCCGCCTTTCGACCGCATTCCACCCCCAAACAGACGGCCAAACGCAGCGCCAAAACCAGACCATGGAACAATACCTACCAGCCTTGTGCAACTAAGAGCAAGATAACTGGGTTGAACTCTTACCTTTGGCAGAATTCGCGTATAACAACTCCGTGCATGCTTCAACAAGGATGACCCAGTTCTGGGCAGTGTATCATCGACATCCCGAGATGCAGTTTAAGACACCGCAGGCAAGCAGCCTGAAGTCGGAGATCGAAGCGGACGTCTTGCTCGAAGGACTACTGGATCCTCACCGGGTCCTTCGAGATAACTTGCTTGAGTCTCAAGAGAAACAGACGAAGTACGCTGGCGGGAAGGAGATCACTTTCAAAGTGGTAGATAGAGTCTCGCGCTGGACAAGACACTTCCGCACAACCAGGCCTTCGAAGAAACTCGACTGCAAGCACGCGTAACCGTATACGGTAAGTAACACCATCAACAAGTACGCTTGCAAATTAGACTTGCCGAAGACGATGCGAAATCACAACGTTTTCCACGTCTCACTACTCGATCGGTATTCACCCCTGACCATAGGCCAACCTCCATCAGAGCCTCACCCTATCATCGTGGACTATTCGGAGGAGTGGGAAGTCGATCGGATTCTCGACTCCAAACGACGCTACCGGAAGTTACATTATCTAGTCCAGTGGGCTTTCAACAGCCACGTACGTACGAGTTGGGAATCAGCGGCAAATCTTGAAAATACACGGGAGCAGATCGAGGAGTTTCACCGAAAGCACCCGGGGAAGCCATGTTGAGACGTTAACACGGAATCAATTAGACTACTTGTTTTCTTTCTTTTCTTCCTATGGGATACCGGACCAGTACAAATGTCATCGGCACAGGTTTTACCACCGTAGGATCATAGTCAATTGAAGGTGGACTTGCCCTGTGCGCCGAATCAGCCGAAAGGGCGTCCTGGGAGGCACCAATCAATTGTGGGATTAGTTTGCTTTGTTTTCTCAGTTGTGGGATTAGTTTGCTTGTGTTTTCGGTTGTTTGGTTGTTTGTTTGCTTTCATCTTGTGTTTCCATGTACGGAATCATGCAGCCCAGGTGGTCTGGGCACAAGGAGGGGGATGAGGTAACGGCGGAGGTCTTGTACTAGTGGCTACGGTTGCAGCAATCACGTCATAGGCCGGGTAAGCGCAACCTTTTTTAAACCTCGCCACGGATCTTAGATCACTATTGAGAATCTTACAATCAAATGTAATTTTGAGATCACTGTGATCCACGTGTGCAGCCGTATCCATATATCGCCGGATGCTGGGGTACGCGTCCTTACGATAACGATGGTCATTGCTTACTATATGGATCCAAATTGGGCATTGTGTGAAGTTCAACTCGCTGTGGATGTCGTTAATTGTCTCTTCTAGTTCCAATTCGAAAGCTAATTAAGGAAAATAGATCAAAGGCTAACATTCTGGAGCAAGGCTAGACGTACATTGGAAGGACGTGCTTGATCGTTGTGTGCTCACTGACGGCCTTTTGCATGGTATTATAACTTATAATCCTTCCTCAAACTACTCGATGACACGTGAGCTGCAATCAACACTTGAGGCCTCTGGAATGGAGTAGCTGGCATTGAGGTGCCACATACCATGCATGACGGAGGTCATACAGCTCGCTTTAGGTGTACTTATGAGCAGTCTTAGTGTTAAAGGCCGCACCAAGTCTTGTGAAGCCCATGAGCGCAAACAGCATGTTGGATAGAATGAAAGTATAGACATGGGGAAGAGTCAAACACTTTGAAGAGAGGGCAATGCTAGAATCAATAAGGTGTCGGCCATGAGACCAGGTTTAGCAAAGATAATTGAGAAAGTACGTATTTCATGATATTTTGAAAGTCCTGAAGCGGACTATAATATAGCAGAGAATGCTAGCTGTATTAATCATGCGAACACCTGGTCACAAAAACGAGTTCATTTTCTGTCAACAAGCCAAAGTCCTCCTTGCAGTACTTTCGGTTATAGATGTAAAGACAAGTTGGAACTCTACACTGGAGTTGCTCGACTGCGCCTACCGTTTATGGGAATTCACATGCGAATGGCTTCAAAAAGCAAAATACAGTGAATACCGGCCATTATTCACAACTTAGAATGAATGGACAATTGTCAATTAGGTCAGGGATGTATTGAGGCCATTTCGGGATTGGACCCTGTGGATGTCGAATAGGCATACAGTCAGATTGCATCATTGTTGTCACAGTATGCAATGACATGTTCGATCACATGGATGGCGTGATGCAAGCTTTGGCCAAGAAGATGACTCAATGGAAGGAAGACTTGTTCTTCACTGTGAAGGTAGCTCGACAGAGGCTTTCCAAATACTACACTGAAGTGGCTCCAACGACGGGCATGCATCTTATTTCCGCACGCATCCTCGATCCTTTCCGGAAGTTGCGATCCATTTGTCAGTGGGGCAAGAGAATACATGTGAGTCCTGAACACGAGACATCCTGCCCAACACAATACCAGGAGGCCCTTCCCAAGTATGTGGAGGATGAATACTGCGCCAAACATCGAAGTGTGACGGTCTATAAGCTCGAAACCGTACCGAGCATCAATTTCGTCCCCTCCGCACAGGCTGCAGGGTACTACCAATTATGTTTTTATCCATATGATTCGTCCAGGAATGATGAGGAATACTCAACGCCCAACAATGTGGCTGAGACGACACCCAGACGCAGCGATTGCGCAGCCCGCTTATTCACTGCTGCCAGGCTCTATTTGAGTTGGCCGCCTGAAGCACCAAAGACCTGGGGGCAAATTAATCTAAATCTCAATGATTATCACTCCGACCCAATCGAGAGAAGTAGTACATTTTGGATAGTGGACATAACCGATTTGTGGCGCCAATAGGAGGAAACGCATTCACAGTACACCAATCTCTCCAATGTGGCGGGCAACATAATCCCTATCCTACCAGATGGTGTCGAAGTGAAGGCCAGTCGTTCCCTTGCCCGAGATGTTCTTGGCTGGAGGCAGTCAAAAACAACAGGCATGACCCTTCGGGAAATGGTCGTCGTAAGGCAGTTCGCTCCCACCAATAACGGGATTTTGTCAGGCACTGACTCGGAATTGGATACCACAAGTAAAGAAAACGACGCGCAAATGAAGAAAGATGAGGAGGAAAAGAAATTGCACCGAATGGACAAGGTTCACAACTTTTTGGTGATGTGGCAGGGCAGCCCAGACCTACATGCTACCCAGAAGAAATCGTGCTCTCAAAACAAACAGATAACCGCTCTAGGATTCAATTCAGACAAGGAAGAGATCATCAAAGCATCCTGGTCACTGATTCAACATCAAAGTGAAGCTGCATTTAATTTGTCAGAAAGATCACGTTTGCCACCAGCTTTGTCTGTAAAGAACCTTCTTGGAGGAAGAACTGAAATCTGAAATGCCCACTGAATCCGGACTATCAACCGTCATCCCGTAGAAAGCGATGAGGATAGCTCACCGGACACCATTTTGGACACCGATGACTGGCTTAACTGGAATGGCAACATGGATAATCCAAATGACAGTGAAGAGGATTGCGTAGCAGACGAAGAATCCGTTATAGGGCACTACAACGGCATTGATGCCGCGGAATGCCCAGAGCAGCAGGATGTGAACAACACACCAACTGTGCCCGGATTGGATCGGTTGACACGGAAGTCACCGAGACAGGCTGTAAAGGTGTCAGTGACAGTCAATGCAGTTGAAACGCGGAGAAATAAAGGAGGGAAGAAAAAATAGGACTGAATGTGTCAATGGTTCACCAGCATTATGTAGCTTGACCGAGAGTTTCAGTTACAGATGTATTATGAGCCAATGGAAAGAAGTAGCTTGTGAATATCGGTTCATAAATAGATGTATATCAGGCACAACGAATCTTTTGGCATGACACATCATTTTTAGTCGTGTGAGAGTGAACAGTGCAACATAGGTACGCCGCTTGCATTTGCCACAGGGCCCAGTCTCAATCTGGCAGAATAACTACTGATACAGTCAAATCAGGATGTAAACAACTATCGACGTCATCAGATATTGAGTGTACAATACATTAAAATGAGCTTCATCAGAGCATCAACGATTTGTGGTCTTTTAAGTACGGTAATTCACCAGTGGCTTGGTCGTTGTTAGTCATAACGGATGTACTAGCAGCTTTTATTCGCAAAAGAGATAGCAACATAGTCACCACCACATTCTTAGCATGAGCGTCAACGGAGCGTCAACGATTTGTGGTCTTGTAAGTACTGCCTTTCATAAGTGACTTGGTCATTGTTATGCATACCAGAGGTATTGGCCGCTTCTATTGGCAAAGAGATAGCAACACGGTCACCACCCCATCAATAGCATGAGCGTCAATGGAGCATCAACGAGTTTTAATCTTGTAAGTAAAGTAATTCACCAGCTGCTTGGTCATAGTGATGCATAACGGACGTATTGGCCGTTTATATTGGCAAAAGAGATAGCAACACGGTCATCACTCCATTCTTAGCGTGAGCGTCCACACAGTGTCAATGATTTGTAGCCTTGAATCTGGAGTGAGTTATGTTCTGATTGCGTGCGGATATCCATTTATAAGATATTTCAAGCCTTTAAGGGCAAAAACAACAGCGACATGCTCTCTGCGGCATCCTCACAATGAGCATCAATGAAGCCTCAACAGTTTTAGGACTTGCTTATTTCATAATCAAGGCATCGTGCAGATCTTCACCTGCATAACTATATTGTTGACCTCCTTGCTATGCAACAATACCATATATCGAAGGTGAAATACAGATCCCAAATTACTCGATATTGCAAACTGCTCAACAAGCAAAAGTACATTGTTGGTTGGTGAAAGTGCGATTTTGATATGATACTATTAACACTGCAAATTCAAGAGCCTTATATCAATCGATAGCTGGACCCGCTGGGAGAGTCACTGACAACCTGCCCAATACAGATGGGCTGGGTGTTTTCCATTGAACTGTACCTGAGTGGGCAGTTCTAGTTTCTTGACTACCTGCACCGCCAATTTGGCAACGGTTCAGTTTGATCACGGAACCGGACCCGAAGTGACAGTCCGGAACCGTTGCTAACACTAGCAAGGCCGACGATCCTCCTCAGCACACACCAACGAACTTGGCATCTCTGACAGCTCTCACCTGACCTCCTTACTATTAACCGGAACCCAATCGCCAGCAGTATCCACTCACAGGATAAGGACCCTGTATTCATTGTCATGAGCTGTGGCACATCTGTACATTCTGTCCCAATGTGCACAATAACCACGACAATGGGAATGTTCACCTCAATGAATGGGGACGACAAACAATAGCAGTAAGGGGAGAACATGGAGGTGTGATATCGGGATATTGACTGTAGAGAAGGTTTTTGTCAATGCTAGAGTACGGCCAGGAGGACGCTCGGCCAGGGCAGCAGGGAGGGGAAGTAGCCATGACTGCTGCATGACAGCTTCCTCAGCCACAGCATATTACGAGATCTCAGCCCAGTCAGAGGGCCAGTGCTGAGGGCACAGTGTTTCCCTCAGTGTTTGCCAGACAGCAGACAGCAATCTACATTTACTACTGTGGTCGGTCAACAGGTACCTAATGTGAGGAGGAATGTAATGAAGACTATATTGAGCAGTTGAGCGATGTGGATAGAGATCAAGAAATGGGGCAGGGTGGCAGCAGTGGGGAGAAATAGGAGGAGAGTGAGACGGAGGAGGAGATAGACGCTCATTTTCACAGGGAAGATAGAAAAAAATAGGCCAGCAGCTATGTGCACTTAGATAGCATATGCCTTCTTGGACGGGAGACTGAAGGGACCAGATGAGATGACTAGGGGTGTTGACAAGCGGGTACGTATCTAGGAAGAGGTCTCAGAGGTCTCGATGAGTGATAATGATCAAGAAATGCGAATTAACAGGCAAGTGATAGCAATCCGCAAACAACCAGCTAAGGCAGACCCTATTGATAACACAACTCCAAAGACTCCAAAATCCTCCCAAAATGCCTTGAAAGAAAGCATTAGCCCTGGATACTGGAAACTAGAAAGTCCACGGAAGCAGCCAACTAGATTACATCATCCTAGCCCGCCAGGTGAGCATAACTATTGTTATGACTTTGGACTCTTACCACAGCCTAAACCGGAATCAGTTCCTAAGAACAAATCAGTCACTGCCGGGACCCAGGTTACACTAGAGAAAATCAGAATCACTCAGGCTTCTGTATTTCCGGGCCTGCAACATCGCACAGGATAAACCAAATTTAGCTACGCCATTGCCTCTCCAACCCTGGCAAGGAAGATCCACAGACACGAACTTCCCATACTCATCATTGGGGGATCTGAGAATGGTGTGAAGATTGATGAGGTGGCCAGAGAGTTGAACATCAGGTAGCAAAGTGCCAACTGGAAGATGATCACTGCAGATGCCAATCGGTCTGATTTGGCGAATGTGCTGCAGTTTCTTTGCATTAAGGTCCTTAGTATACTCATTCGCGGGGCAATCGTTTTGGCCCAACTTTGATCTGAACAGGTTATCTTGAGTAGCCTCTGGGCAACATACGCTTGGAACTGTAAGAGGAACCCGGACAATGGCAACTTCCAGATAACCATCTCACATGTCGATGGGTCAGAGCAGGTGACGTTTGTCGTTACCTTGCCAAGAGATACGTGGGATAGATTCGCCACCCGCTCGGGAAACGTATGTTACTGGGGTGCTTTATCCCTAAGCAACTGAACCTTCTAAGTTAATACTAGGTACACGGCCGTAGATCCTGTCTTGAGATATTCCTAATCCTACTTGGGGATGACTCCGCTATCCTCTGCAGTCGTTTCCGTTCCCCATTCGTCAACTTCTTAGTTGGCTGAAATCTTCCTAAGTGTGCACGATGTAACGGATTGCTTCTCTTTGGGAGTCGACTTCACTCAACAATAACTCATGATTCTACCGTTGGTTGAGAAGGAAGGTTGAATTCTTGACAAAATTCATTTGATTGGTGAAGGAAACTATTGGTCGCGTGAAGTACGGAATCCAATCGTTGGAGATCGTGGTCGTCGTTATCAGCCTTTATGTTGTGGATTTGTGGCAACCGATCCGAATGCACGTAGTGGTCAGTAGCATGTATCGTAGCGTCTTGCTGAAGGGCACTCAGTTTCTGACATACGAACCGTTCGCAAATGGCGTTGTGGTGGGAAAACGGCTCCCACCGCTACAAAGCCATGCATTTGAGTGGGTACGTGGCTGGGTTAGGGCTGTCGCGTCTCTGCATCACGCCATCGACAAGGTTGAAAAACCTTCGCTGGACGGCATCTGACACCACGACACAGACAGAGACCTCACCAATCACGTACCAATCATCATCTCATCTCTTTCCTTCTTCTCTGTTTTGTTTCTTAGTTCTAGCCAATCAACTATCTCGCTGCGGCTACTCCCTCCCTACGCTCCTCGAAACGAAGCCTCCATTTTCGTAGCTTCCTACGGAAACTACCGTGTGCGATCTCCAGATCCGAGATTTCCGCCACAAATGGTGCTCCGACTCGGAGGTCGTTTCGGAAAGCAGAGCACGGGAAAGTAAGCTGGCAGCGAGAGACAGACGACAGCGCGACGACACGGAGGTGGATGGAATAGACGCGACGGGACTGGAACGACGCGTCACGGAAAACTGGGTTGCGAGCAGAGCCTATACCACAGCGACAATTGAATACGAATCAAGCACGGAGGACCACTAGGCAACGACAGATCGACGAATAGGAAGCATGGAGATCTCACGGCTATACGTTGAGGCCATCTCGGCTGCGACCAAACACCGGAATCAGATGCCACTTCCGCTTAGTCCGGGCGCGCCTATCTTTCTTGGCTGTGACGTGACAACATTCCTCCACAAGTATGAGAACCTCGCCGCCTTCACCAGTACCGACCCCACCAGCTCCGATGCCGTTACGATGTTCCCGTACTACTGTGTGGAAGGCTCCGATGTTCGAGACACGGTTGTCATGATGCGCGGATACGTGGAACGAGACTGGGCTGCACTGAAGAAGGAGATGCTGGATGCGTTTCGGTATACCGATAGCCGGCCCGATTCCCTTGTCTACACACGTCAATATTTGGACAATCTTTGTGCAGAGTTTGGAGGCCGTGACGATACGGAAAGTCTTAAGTCATTTCTCCGCACCTACGATCACATCAGCGGAGTAGTCACCGAGCGCGGCATGATGGTCGAGTATGAGAGGACAGAGATGTTGCTGCGTGCGCTTCCCAAGCGACTCTGGAGGAAGGCGATCTCTAAGCTTGGTCTCAACCCGCTCGAAACGCGTACATTCGAATACGGCAAGATCAAGGGCTGGATCGCTGCGAGAATCGCAGCTGCGGAGGACTTGACAATGTTTGAATTTCTCACTCCTACTGCTGCACCGATGACTACCAATGCAACAACTGTACCGCCAACTTCTCCAGCTTCCATATATTCGATTAATCCCACAGCTCTCGCAACATCTTCGGCTTCCCCTGTGTCTTCGGCTTCCCCTGTTTCTTCGGCTCCCTCTGTCTCTTGGACTCCGGCAACTCCCAAGACTCACACGACTTCTCCGGCTTCCACAACTTCCCCTGCTTCTGCCCTGACTTCTCCGGCTCCCTTCACTCCCGCAGCTGCCGAGATTACCACGACAATCCCCATGGCAGCTAAGGTTCCCTCGACCACGGTGATAATTACTACACTCCCTTCGGCTCCTTCTCCCGCGGCTAGACAAGGTACCATCCGTGCTGGACCGACTGTACGGCTCGGAATAATCCGTGTTGAGCCACCTCGAGGCCCGCCAGTCCGTCGACACCGTTTTGTACAGCCCAAGCGCCGTCAGGGGTCTGCTCTGCCGAACCGTCAAGTGCCCGACCAGGAGCACCATCCACAGCCCACCTCTCCGTTCAATCAAAAGCCCGCCCCACAGCCGTCATATCAATATCAAGATCCAGTACAGCCACCGCAGCAACGAGATGTTCCCCCATGCCATTACTGCAGCGGTCAGCATCACCTCCGGAAGTGTGTCGATTTGCGTACCGACCTGGAGGATTGTGTTGTAAGTATCAATAACCGTGATAGACTTGTGCTTGGGCGTGAGGGACAGGAGATACCAATGGCACCGGCTGCCCGCGGTGACCGCACGATGAGGGTCTAGGCACGTGCAGGGTGTCCAGTTCTTTCGACACCACCGCCACCGCCACCGCCATCACGATCACCAGCTCGCTCGAACTCACCACTGCCGCCACCGCCATCAGCCCGCTCGTCCCCACCACCACCACCTCCAGCACGCCCAGTCTCTCCAGCACGCCCAGTCTCACCAGCCCCATCTCCTCCTCGACCGACACCTACATGCACACCGCTGCTATCACCGGAACAATTGATACAGCTGCTGCGGGAGGTCATGGAGCATTTCGCACGATCTCGGCAAGGCAAAGTCGACGTGCAACCCCTTCCGAGATACACTGCCCGCCCACCACTGGCCGTATGACTGGAACGAATGCGGCAACAGTCACTCTCTGAACGCCTTCTACTCGGTAGAGCGTAGGCTTGCTGACGGCGAGCGGAGATGGGAACGCAGAGTGTGCTTCACACAAATGGCCAGGGAGGGGAAATTTCATTTTTTTTCACCACTACTGAATAGTAGCGCACTCGGAGGAGAGAGGCAGCACTCGGGACGCGGAGGTGAACTTGGAGGCGATGGATGCACTAGGAGGAGAGATGTGGACTTGGAGGAGAGAAGTGGACTCGGAGGAGACGTGGACTCGGGAGTGAGAAGCGCACTTTCAAGACGGGGGAGCGATGTGCACTTGACGAGGGTGCATTTGGAGGATACGACTGCGAGAAGCGCACCCGGAGGATACGGAGGTCATGCGGACTTGATAGGCATGGAGGATAAGGCTGGAGGAGTGAGCACCGTCTCGTTAAACCGGGACAAGATGGCTGGAGCGGAGGATATGGGGTGGATGCCGCAGTGGAGGATCGTGAGCACCGTCTCGTTAAACCGGGACAAGGACTTGGACTCGGAGGACACAGGATCTTGAGCACCGTCTCGTTAAACCGGGACGAAGGTATGAGCGCGGAGGACGCGACTTGGGAGAATCAGCACCGACTGTAAACGGGACGATCAGCACCGACTGCAAACACGACGATCAGCACCTACTGCACACGGGACGGAATATGAGTGGAGGAGACTTCGGTGGAAGGTTGGATAGAGCGGGTTTTTGGGCCGGGTTTTCGTTTGTTTTCTCATTTCTTTGTCGTTGCTGGTTCCTTTCTTGTTGCTTGTTTCGTTTGCCGGTTGGGGTTTGCCTTCGGAGCTATTTCTGCATGTTACGGATAACGGGTGGGATCTTGGCGATACGGAGATGACGGTAAGGACGAGGAGGAGGATGGCGGAAGAGGAGAACCGCGTGCTTCGCACCAGGTGGCTGGGGAGGAGTTGTGATGGGAAAACGGATCCCACCACTACAAAGCCATGCATTTGAGTGGGTACGTGGCTGGGTTAGGGCTATCGCGGCTCTGCATCACGCCATCGACAAGGTTGAAAAACCTTCGCTGGACGGCATCTGACACCACGACACAGACAGAGACCTCACCAATCACGTACCAATCATCATCTCATCTCTTTCCTTCTTCTCTGTTTTGTTTCTTAGTTCTAGCCAATCAACTATCTCGCTGCGGCTGCTCCCTCCCTACGCTCCTCGAAACGAAGCCTCCATTTTCATAGCTTCCTACGGAAGCTACCGTGTGCGATCTCCTGATCCGGGATTTCCGCCACAACGTCACGTATTCTTAGATTATCAATATGCATCACTAGCCATGATTCTAAACCGATAATCGATGCTAGCCACCAAACACAATGGGACACAAAGATATAATGGTTTTCTCTGGCGTAGTTGATAATCTTTGCAAGAAGGTAAACCATGGCGTCATTATCGTTCTCAAAGGTAATTGTCATTCGTTGAACTATCTGTTACAAGCTGCGGGGCTGCCGCTACAGGAAGCTAATATGATTTATACTATAACAATGGATAGGTATCATTAAAACGCAATAATCAATATGGATTTTTCTCTGCTGGTAGGTATAGTTTTTTTCTCACTGCTATAGCTTGTCCCCTTTTTTGCTCGAAAACATCGTCTATTTTATAGCCAGGTTTCCGCTATCAATCCCACTTGACAGCTTCGTCTCTTGCGCCTTACATTCTGACGAATGCGCCTTTTCCGGCTTGATTAAATCCCTCATGCAATGTGGTTTTAAAGCATTATGCTCCTGATAAGACTCAGGCCACCCATCTCATTAGATTAATCTCTTCAACTTGGACATATCGCAATCGTTCATTTCGGTTGTTCGGACATGGAAACAATACCCACATTGGTCATGCCATATTGCAATTAATATCCGCTCTCGGATATTAATTCTCGCGTCACTGTTTACTTTGCCTTGCCGATACTATGCCAACGTAGATCTGGACGGTTTTGCCACCAATGTTACCCAAACCAATGGATAGTGTTTGTGCCAGGCATAATGCCACCGTCAGAATTCCCGCAGTTACGTCATGCTTAGGCTTCGCACCGGGACGTGCCCCCCTGGATCTGGGCGCGTTACGGGTAGGAGTGAGGAGTCCACTTACTCGCATATTAACTATCAACTGCCGTGCATATTTACTGATGCATGTCCCGCATAGTATCCAGACATGAAAGAAGAAAGAAACTACCAGCACTGTCGATGATCATGTCAATCATCTCAGTACGGCATGGTAGCTTCATGTACTCTTGCCAGCCTCAGCGGTCTGCAGTCTTCTCGTGAGCGGTATGAACCCCCGCTAAAAGGCATACCACGCGACCCAATGTGTCGTGCTCAACACTTGAAGCCTTTAACACATGCCACTATCACAATCAAGGGAGAACCCCTAACACCGTATATGCCTAGTTACAGTAAGGGCAACGAGGAAGGATAGTACCAGGCTCAATGAAGGCATGAGCTTAGCAAGGTCCGGGAGGCAAGATGGGAATGAGAAGGGCTTGAAGAGTAAAAAAAGAAAAGAGAAGGAGTTGGTTGTTACGATGAGGGCACTTGTGTGGAAAGGGGCTGGATTATACACCGGGAAAGAGAAGGAAACATTTAAGGTAGGGGAACAGTCATTACAAAAGGGGGACTATCGAAGGGGGTAAGGAAGCTAATGGGAACAGGGGTGATGTGGGAGGATGAGTCTGAAGTGGAGGAAGGACTGGTAGTTGGGGGGTTGGAGAGGAGGATGGTAACAGAAGAGTGGTTGAATGGAGAAGAGGCTATGATGAAGGAAAGGCGGGTAGCAGGGAGAGAATCCATGGCTTTTGGGTGGGGTTCGAAAAATAACATTGGTGCAGAATTTTGCCACATACTGATCTTTTCCTTGTACCTTGATTCAGCGAAGCGCCACTTAGCTGAAAACTCCACAGCAGGCTGGTTCCGGGTCCGGTACAAATGCGTTGCCCAGACAGTGAAGCCTGTTCCCTTGGCGGATGGATGTGTACCAGATACCAAACTCAACTGGAGAGGAAGAGCTATTGCTCAGGCTGTACCAATGCCATGCCCTTGGAAGGAGTGGTTTATTCCCAAATCCTCGCACAGAGCAAGAGGCGGCAGGTGGACACATGAGAGATTACGAGAGCTACGGATAGGGTTGATAATATGGCCAAACGAAATGGAAGCCCTCCTCGGTATGCCATTGAATAGAGGAAATGTTCTCTCCCAGACATGGGAAGAACTCAGAACTATCATCTCTGAGGTCAAGTCACCCCATGGTATCCCATGGGTGTCCGGTCATAAGGTCTGGAAGGATCAGGTATTCCGTGTACCAAAGAATGTCATTCCCATTGCAAAAGAGTTGATTGAACAGGGATTCCGGCAGGGCCTATGCGAGCCGCCTTGGGGCTGCTACTTGAATGCCCACTTCCTAGTGCTACAACAGAATGGGAACCACCACTTCAGTATCTCTGACGTCAGCGCATATCAGTATGTACTTGATGTCCCTGAGATACTGCCTAACATCGAGGAGATTTCTGAAGCCTTCACCGGACTCCAAATTTCTTCACCAATCGAGTTTCACTGTGGGTATGTCTACAAAATGTTGCACGAGGATAGCCGGGTCTGTATGGCCTTTCAGGCTATGCAAGGTAGGAGTCACCCAACCAGACTGGTACAGGGAGCAATGCATTCGGTATCAGCATTTGCCAGAGCATCTCGGAAAATACTAAATGCTCACCGATGATCACGTGCAGACATTGCCTTCGACGGTGTCGCAGTGAATCGCCCAAAGAGTCAGTACGGAGAAGAGGTGTTGGAACGGTCGCCTGGAGTTCCAACATTTGTTATGGAACACCTCCAGAACATCGATCATGTACTTGCCGATGCGGAGAGAGCTGGAGAGACCATTTTCGGACAGAAGTCTGACTGGTGCTGCAACGCAGTAACAATGTTCGCTTTAATCTGTAGGAAAGCAGGAAGGTGGTCGCAAGGGTCAAAGGTCAACACAGGGTGGATTTGGCCCTAGTGCAAGAACCGTACCAAATGCAGGGAATTTTTAGGACTTTGCACATACTCTCAAAACAGCATTCCCCAGTATGCAAGAGGGGCAGGCCACTTTTTCCGAATCCTGCGCATGGACGTTGAGTTTCAATGGCAGACTGAAGACAAGAAACATATGGCAACACTGAAGGAGGCTTCCTGCCATGCTCCGGTGTTGAAGGCATTCAACGTTAGTGATTGCGCCAGAGAAATAGTCGTGCGCATTGATGCCAGAATCTAGGGGTAGAGGGCGATCTTGCAGCAGGAAGACGAAAATAAGGACTGGCATCCATGTCGTAATGAAACCAGGCTCGGGAACAAAGCCTAGAAGAGAGATGACGCAGGGACTGGTGAGTGCTTTCGGCTGACGAAGGCACTTGAGATGTTTTACAACCATTTATACGTGGTCAGATTCCTCGTGGAGGCAGACGCTAACACATCTGTGCACCAGCTAATCTTGCCCCCCAATGACATGCAGGAGCACCAGTCCTGCACCGGATTACATGCATGCGACTGTGCGATTTCAACTTGAATTACCATCCAGGGAGGCCGAATGGAGGTCGTCATGACCTGTCACGGCAGCCCCAAGGCGAAAGGACAGTTGAGTGTGCACATCAGGTTGATCAAGTTGTAACGTTTGAATGAAGCAGCCGGGAAGTACGGGTGGAATGAGGACCGGAACAAAATAGGCTGGAGAGAGCATTCAAACCCATTGTCAGGTCAAGGCTACCAGAGCAATACACAGGGAGATGGATGGAGATAGGCAAATTTCTGGGGAACCTGACACCGCTGGAAGGAGAAACTCCAAAGGAAATGCAGTATGTTCCGCTGGAAGCAACAAAATATCTCCTTTCAGATGGAGTACTTTTCTGGAGGCGGAAAACCAATAAGCAGCCGGCACAGCTGTTTGTGAGCACGGAGCTGACGAGGAATACTATGGAAGTTACACATGTACTTGGTGGGCACTGTAGCAGAAAATGTATGTTACGGAAGGCAGTGTAGACTAGTATTAGCAACGGGTCCTGGTATCCCACCACTGGTTCAGGCTTGGACTGGAAAAATAGTTCGGTTCAGTTCCAGATCTTTCTCCATGGGAGACCCACTGCTTCCTGGTGAACCAAACCCGAACCTGTATACATTAACCCGCGGGTTTTGCCGGGATCGGCTTGACCCGTCAGTTCCAATCTCTGGATCTGCATTTCGGCATTTCTATTTATTGTCACATTCAGATATTCTACTGCTAATCGCAAAAGATAGATGTTTGTACATCTGTGCCCTTTTTGAACATATTGGCAGTATGAAGATTGAAAACAATATGAGATAAGCTCCCTACCCGATTCTGAAAATGAGCATCAGCGGAGTTTCAATGATTCTTGGTACAGCATCCTAGGTAATCTGAGTGGCGACAGATTACTGATAATCATAAAAGAAGTAGTTACTGCCTTTTTAGGTAAAAATGAAAGCAACACGCCATCGGCCCCATCATGATAATGAGCGCCAACAGAGTGTCAACGATTTCTGGGCTTGCATCATCGTCAATGACAGTGCGATACAACTGGTATTAACTCTAAATGGAGTTTTGACTATTTTGGTCAGCCAAAACGCACAACATACACTATGTTGCAGTTTTGTAAATGTAATAAATTGTCACTGTCTGGGAGACTGTCGGGAGAACATACCATGACTACCTGCCCCAGCGAGCTGCCATCTCACTATTTATAGATGCTTATGATCTAGTGCCACATATATTACCGAAGAGGCAAGACCAAGAATCGTTGATACTCCATTGACAATCATGTTCTTGATGTGGCATGGAATATGCCGCTATGTCTTTGGCTTATAAAGGCAGCCAATACTTCATTTATGAGACTCTGCAACAATTCACAACTCAGACTACAAACAATGCAACTCCAAAAATCGTTGACACTCCATTGACACTCATTTTAATGTATTCACTATCCAGAATCTGCCGAAGCAATAATGGTATCCATAATTATTTTAGCTTCTTAGCTACCGTTCGGATTGATTTAGCTAGGGACCCATGGGAAAGGTTGGCCCAGTAATATTCTTACACAGGTCGCTCTCATATAATGCAATGTATATATCACGTTGAATTGGGTATTTTGCCTGCTGGATTACAGCTTATGAACATATACTTATATGCGACTGCTCAGTATTCTCCAAAAATCTTTCTCCAAGTGACATTCTCGGTCAAGCAACATAAAGATCCAGGTGAAAAATCATTGACCCATGCAGTCCTACATTTTCTTGTTTCCCATGTTCCTTCCCATTTCCATTGCACTGACCGTTACGATCACCTATTCAGCTTGTCTCTTTGACTTCCGTGTAGGCCGAATCAAACCGGGAACATTCGGTGCGGTACTCACATCTTGTTGGGCTGTGGTTTCTGTATCCTCGATGAGATTGTCTTGCTCTAAATCAGACTTATCGTCTGCGTCCCAGTTGTATTCGCTTAGATTGGGGTTATCTAGGTCCAAATTCCAGTTACTCCAATTTACGCTATCGGAAATGCTATCGGGTGCGATATCCTCATCACTGTCCACCGGATGATGGTCGATTTTCTTGATTCAGCGTACATTCAATATTTGAGTGCGCCCTCCAAGGAGGCCCTTTGCAGACAAAGATGGTGGCTGAGGAGATCTTTCCAACAATTTAAATGCAGCTGCACCGTCATGTTGAAAGTTTGCCCAGGATGCATTAACAATGTCTTCAGTATCCGAAACGTATCAAACGGCTGTCATCTGCTTGGTTCGAGCGTGTGATGCCCTCTTGGTAGCACAGAGGTTCTGGCTGCCTTGCCACATATCCAAAAAGTCATGCACATTGCCCATTCCGTGCAATATCCTTGCCTCTTCATCTCTCTTCACTTCTATGTCATTTCAGCTTCGGTCATATCCAATACTGCATTATCACCTGCCAAATCCGATCATTGGCATCTGCATACTGCCTTAGAACAACCTTTTTGCGAAGTTTCTCGCGTATGGTTTTCAACAGCCTCCATCCTATAACATCTCCCCAAACGGAACAACCGGCCTCCACTGCGACATCTTGTTGTATCATAGAGATTATATCACATGCCACATCAGAGAGATCGGCATACTTTGAGTGTATTTCATCTTGCTGGTGCCACCAGTCGGTAATGTTGGGGAACCAAAATATACTGCCAATCTCAATCGTATCGGTGTGGTAGTCATTACGATTTGGATAAATTCTCCCCCAATTCTTTGGTTCTTCAGGCGGTCAATTCAAAAACATCCTTTGGGCTGCTAATAAGAGTGCTGCGCAATCACTGCGTCCAGGTGTCATTTTATTCACATTTTCAGGCGTTGAGTATTCATCATCATCGCTGGACAAATCATATTGATCATACTATGATTGACCAGGACCAGACGCCATTGTGGAGAAGGGGTTTTGGTTATTTCTCTGTGGGGTTTATTGACTGACAGTTACCAGTGTTTCGCACAGATTTCGTTTGCCACATATTCCAGAAACGGCAACTGATATTACGTCGTATACGAACCCACGCCATCAGGATTGAGATCTATTCCCTTGTCCCACTTCCCAATTGATCACAGCTTCCTTAAAGGATTGCGGATGTGTACTGAAATGACATATAGCCCAGTCATTGGTGTGACTTCGAATGAATATGTGGACAGCTTCGGTCACACACACTTCCCGGAGATATATATGTCTTCTATCCATTGTGTCATCATGGTCACCAAAGCTCATAAAACGCAAACCATGTGATCGAACCTGTCATTGTATTCCGCGATTACTTGTTGCAAAGTAACTGTATGCCATTGTGATATCCACAGAGTCTAGTATCGGAATGGCCTTAAGACATATATCACGTGCTTGAACATGGTGCATTCATCTTATGTTGTAACGAGTGGCCGGTTTTCACTGTATTTTGGGTCTTTGAGCCACTCCCGGGTGAATTCTCGTAATGGGTGGGCTTGCTCAAGCAACTCTCCTGTTGAATTCCACTGTGTTTTCACATTCATAATAGGTAGTATGGTAATTGGAACTGTAGCTTTTTGACAGTCAATGAACTAGTTTTGAAGACCAGGTTTCAGTGTAATCAATACCGCAAGCATTTGCGGCTATACAAAGGTCAGTTTTAGTACTTTCAGAAATGTTTCAAATACTTCCTTTCTCAATTATCTTTGCTAATCCTGGCTTCATGGCCAACACCCTGGTGATTCTGGCATTGCCTTCATTTCGGAGTCTTTGACTCTTCCCAATGTCTGTGCTTTCAATGTCTCCAAATTGTTGATCACGCTCATGGGCTTTCCAAGACTTGGTCCGTTCTTTTACCCCAAGACTGCTCATGAATTCACCTATAGCAAGCTGAATGACATGCGCCATCCGTGGTATGTAGTTACACAAAGCAGGCCATTAGATTGCGGAGGCTGCAAGTGTTGACTGTAGTTCCCGGGTCATTGAGTAATTTGATGAAGCATTATTATTTGTAATTCCAAGTAAACAGCCGTCGGTAAGCTCAAAATGATCCAGAACTTCTTTCAAATGTATGACTAGCCTTGGCCCAGTATGTTGGCCCTTGACCAGTTAGCATCCGTTAGCTGTTCCAATAGGAAAAGAAGTGGCAATCAACCTTATGGAACACACCTTGCACTTCACGCAATGCCCGAATTCGATCCATATAGTAAGCAATGACCAACGTTATGCCTAATTTATTCGTTTATGTCCTCCCATCTACAGCTAAGCTAACTATATTTCTTGATGGCAATTGCTTCTTAATTGCATCCACTGTCAGTGAATATTCCCTTGGGCAAATGTTACTAAGAGTGCTGGCGGACAGTAGCACGAGATCCCTGCGTAGTGTATTACACGACTGTTGTAGCTCACGGTTTGATATAGCATTCCATGGAACATATGCCAAAACAAATCCTAACATGAGGTAGCGATTCCAGGTATCTTGGTGGTATTTGGCGGTTCCAAAGTCCTTATCAGCCAGTTTAGATCGTTTTATCTGCTATCACAGTTAATATGGCTAAAGTCTAGATGTCAAATTGTAACGTCAATTGAGACCTTACGATTGTATTTCCTCAACTTCCTTATCGTTTCAGGAGTGCGAAAGCTGTTTCATCCACTGTTGACTTAGTCAATTCAGATACTTCTGACTCTGTTAATTCGTTTAACTTCGCGATGTGCGCTATTGCCAGCAAGTGTTTCCCCATTGAGCTGGTACCTTGTTCTGATGGATGACAAAGAACTTGGTGACACACCATACATCTGATGCCACGGCTGCCACTCAGCTCCATTCCGCAGAGCATATAGCATTGCCATGAAGGGGAATGTCTGGAAATATCCTACACAATTGAAAGCTTCGAGTCCACATTCATAGAAGTCCACCAAGCATCCAATTTGATTTGGAGGGTAAGGTCGTTCAAATAACAAACAAAGACAGGTTCGGTTTTGGAAGATATTATTACCTCTAGCAACGAGGTGTTTCTGGAATTTGAATAGGACATGGCATTAGGAATTAAATTGCTGTGAAATTCAAGTTGAATGACAGTTCCAAGCAATCATAGCGTGAGCTTATCTGCTGGTTTTTAAATCTTTACTCTAGAGCTACCAGCAAGAAAAAAGTAAAACCTGTGAGACATTGACATGGACGCTTATTTTCAGGAGGCGGAAGTGATACTGTTACTAACATCATTGCCAATAAAGGCAGCCAACACAGTGATTATGGTGTGGTACGGTTGAACAGGCCCTTGATTATCGAAGATGGAAGACCAAACATTGTTGTTGCTCCATTGATAGTCAATTTTAGGAAGTGATAGCGATTGGCGCATTACTGTTTTTGCCCAGAATGGCGGCCACCATATTGGTTATACTATCAAGTCTTTTCACAGCCCATGAATTATCCAGGATGGAAGACCAATAATCATTGACGCTCCGTTGAGGCTGATTTTTAGGAGGTGATAGTGATATTGTTGGCATTATTAGTGGCCAGAAAGACAGCCAATACGATCATCATGTTACGATATTGAAGAATTGCGCTGGGAATATCCACATGTAAAGACTAAACATCATTGACGTTCTGCTGATGGTCAATATTTAGGATGTGGCAACGAGTGTGCTGCATCACTTTTTGGTTAAACAGACGTCAATTGTTTATCTTTGCCAATATGGGACTATTCAGCATTTATGATTGATGAAAGTGTAAGACTAAAAATCGTTGAAGATCCGTTGACACTCAATTCCAGGAGGTGATAGCAATATAGTTTGCATCATTATTTGGAGGTGGTTGCGATAGTGTTTGCAGCATTTTGGCTGAGAAAGGCAGCGAATACAATGATTATGTGACGATTCCAGTGAATAGCCCTGGGAGTATCCATCTGAGAATTCTAAAAATCGCTGACGCTCTGTTGACCCTCGTTATTGTAATGCAGCAACAAGTGTACCACATACCTTCTTGATGTTCATCTTTGGCAATATGGGACTATCCAGCATTGATGATTCCAGATAGTGTAAGAATAAAATTTGTTGACAGTCTGTTCACGCTGATTTTTAGGAGGTGGTTGCGATATCGTTTCCTTCATTTTTAGGAGATAGTAGCGATATGGTTTGCACAATAGTTAGGAAATTGTAGCGATATCCTGTGCATCATGTTTGCGGGCGATGGAATCCCATACAATTATTATGTAACAATTTTCATGAATAGCCCTGGGATTATTCATGGTGCAAGACGTAACATCGTTGAGGCTCTGATGAGGCATACATTCAACATCCTAATCATCATTGTATGCTCAATTACTGTAAGATATGAATGAAAAAATGATTATTGACCCCCAATGAATCATTTCAATGTATGATCATTTCCTTCCAGAACCTTCGTGGTATCTCAATTTCAGAAGCACCACCATCCACGGTATCTGAGTGTTTAATGACGTTGCCTGACTGCATTCCTGCGCTTGCAGCGGGCAATTCTTGTTATGTTGATTTCTACGCTAATTTTGGATTAATGTAGCCCGACTTCCTCACCTCACCTGATCCAGCTACTTTTCCTTGATTTCCATAAAGTACCATGAGCAATATTCAAAATCTCAACCATGCGCACCACGTCTGAGCTGAGAATTATGCAGTTGGACGCATGAATGAATGCAGCATGAGGGTCATTATGCAGACAGATTGGGGTTGCATACTGAACCCTCCTTCTTTAACACCTATGACATCAGTCACTTCACCTCTTATTCATCAATTTCGTCACTAATTGTGTTTGTGCTTTCCCACTTAACAGAAACTGTACTGGTGCCATGCAGTGTATTGGTCGTTATGCAGGCTAATGTGGACACTAAACTTTTCGCATGGTACATACCACCCTTCCACATGCACTGACAAATTATCCTCTCTCACAGTTTGGTTACTGAAATCAAGTTAAAGCTGACAGGTAGCAAAATAGGTTCATGAATTGCTTTTCTACTTGATAGGATGTCAAATAGAGTACTATTTCTATCAATTCTTCCTGTGACACATGGGCCGTCGCCATTTCTTCGTCCAAATTCGATAGTTATATGGTGATCAGCTAGAGAGGAAAATGCAGGGGTACAGGCTTACGGGTTCAATAAACTTCGCTTTCACAATCGGCGATGAATCGTACTCCACATTGTGCGGAAGTGACGCTATGCTTTTATTCGACTGCGGTCTCCCAGAACCTAGCATCAGATGACACATTGCTGGTCGAGCAGTCTCTTACGCCATATGCGACATTCTGGGAATGATATCAAGCAAGTTCATAAGCTCTGCAAATGTTGAGGTTGTACTGGAGTTGCTGTGTCGTCTTTGGTATGCTATTTGACCAGTGCCGGTATCTTCAATTCAGTTATGCTGTACCTCTGATCTCATTCACGGAGGAATTTGGCCATGTCCCCCTATCCCGGTTATGTCAATTCTTCCAGCGTGATCTTCGGCATCTTCCTCATCGTCCGAACTTGCAGCATCGCTTAGCCTGTCTCCGATGACATCCAACATCCCCTCAAAGATTTGACCGGGCTCCCTGGCGGTCAATCTCCCACATTCAGTACCTTCTATATCTTCCTGCTGCTTCTTACCTGCCCGTCTCTGCGTCCTCATCTCGCTTTCTTGCCACAGCGGTCTCTCTCTCCACATAATCCTCAATGTATTTCTCTTGCTCATTGTTATTCAAAAAGTTCGTTTCTTGTCTTCTCTCTGCCGCAATTGTCTTGTGGATTGCAAGCTACTCAATGCACCTAGCGCTCAGACATTTCAGCTTCCAAGCCGCTTGTGATTCATTTCTTTGATGACGTCGCCGTGTGGATCGATTGGTCAAGGTGCAGTACATGCCAGCTGGAAGTGGTGAAAAGTATATTTTTGGAGCATTAACCATTGTAGTTTGAGTTGTCATTGTTGTTGGGCGAGATGTTGGCTGTTGAAAGATCTGAACAATATGCACGCAAGCTGCATCTTTTATCTCAAGCTTGGTATGTTTGATCAACAGGAATAAGCAAAATCCATGTTTTGACCGTCACCAAAACGGAAATAGGTATGAGAACATTCCAGTATGACTCGACTTTTAGCTTCGGTTTCATGTGAGATCCCTGGGATTTCTTGAGACAAAAATCACCAAATGTCCTTTCCCGCGATGCATGTCCTGTATATATCAGACAATTGTTAGATTTCAGTGGTTGTTTACCTCTATGACTCCTTGTAAACAAAGAAAGAACATCAGACCAACTCATTGCAAATTGCAGAGCTGTTAAAAACCCCTGCTATCTGCAATCAAACGCAGCATGACCCAGGTTGAGTGCAATGTACAACTTGGCAGTTACTTGTTTCATTTTCACTTGGAGCGAAGTATACATTCCTCAGGAATTCCCACTTCTTTTCGTTATCATCTTCCTCTCCTATTCCACACAGGTGAAGCACGACTACACATATACCTCGGCCCGGTGCGAACGGCACCTAACCAGGCAGATCACTGGCTATTACTCTCAATACGTCACTCTGCGGCACACAGCAAGAATGGAGACACCAGTTAGTTCACCGCAATGATGCCAATGTGGCCACCAAAAATATAACTGAGGATGTACATTTAAAAATCATTTGTGAAATTGGAATCAGTAAGAATAAGAAACACCATGCAATTGGATGTAAGTATGTTTATATCGCGGTAACTGATAGTCAACTGATTGTATAATATACAGCGGGTATACGTAAGCAGCTCCGCGACTATTTTATTTCTGCCCCTAATGGGAAACCTCCATTCTCTACAGACGTATTAGTCTGCAAAGTCCAGGAAATTGAGCATCATTATGTCGGCGGCTATGGGAATGTTGCGGACGAATTTTGTGATAGGCATACCCGGGAGTGGGCAAGACAGGATTTAATCACCTGCGAGGAGGCTACGGAAGCCTATATGGTGGAGGTCATTGCCAAAACTCATTAACAGACACTGCAATTAATGTCTTGTAGGTTTTGAATGTATCTGCAATGATCACAAGGCAAGAAGGTCAGGTACAGGTCGAACAGTCTGACATCCGCCTTGCATTGAATATGGGCAACATAACCATAGGCGCGTTTTTGCGCACCACAATAGAGGAAACGCAACATCTCATCAAAAAACCTTGTGCCGTGGTCAGAGAAGAGCAGAAGAGCTGTGTTGAGTTTCCTGGTCATACAATGGTGAAGTCTGCGATGGATAGACACCCAGCTATGATTCTTCACAACCACACAGACGGCTGACTTCCTTGCCAAAATGAAACAGCGAGTAATCCCCAGACATAATGGAAGCGCAATGGTACGGGTGCTCCTCCGTGAGTCAGACGCAGACATCGGGCACCAGATCTGACTCTATATCTGCCTAGAATGCAATTTCTGCCTGGAACACCATCTCCGCCAACAATGCCTCCTGCGCCACCCAGTCTCACTCAGGGCACCCAATGATTGCATACTGAAAATTTGCCCGCCGCAAATGTGGATTCCCGTGTTTGTCTTCCCAAAACTCAAGCTGTCAATCATTATGCACTAGCTGAGGATAGATTATACGATGAAGATTCTCAGCCTGAATTGCTGACCGATGACTGATCATCAGGTGGGTAGTACGCTATCTGCTGTCTCGGAATGCTGCTGTAATACATTTTGAAAACTAGGGCAGCCTATAGAACGTATATGTCGGTGGAAAAGAGCATTGTTCGATTGGAACCGGATTTTTAGTGCATTATAATTCACAATTTGTGGCCACATTCAAGTATATTTTGAAGGCTATATTTTAATCTATTTTTAAAGAAGGATGTGGTGATCATGGCCAAAGTACATGAAGACTGTAGAATGGCTGCCAAAGCATCATGAATGATAATCTATGCCAAATTCAGTGATTGCATGTTCCGGATCCGCCCATGACAAAATTTGCGTCAATGTAGCATCAACTGTTGTAGGTGTTGTAAGTCTGGTGAATGAAACTTGATATCAACGTTATTAAACATATTGCGAGTATTCGCAGCCTTTACAGGCCAAAGAAATGGCTACACACTTCCTGCCCCATCATGCAAATGAGCATCAACAGAGAGTCAACGACTTTTGGTTTTGCGTCATTTGTAATCTGAGTTGTGGATTGTTGGACAGCATTGTAAACAGCGTATTCACAGCAGTTATCAGCAAAAAGGTATACGGTATGATAAATGTCCAGTTCTGAAAATGAGTGTCAACTGAGCATCAACGATGTTTGGTTCTTCATTATTAGTCATCTGAGGTGTGAATTGTTGCTCACTGTTATAAGCGGCGTATTAGCAGGCATTATCAGCAAACAGGTATATGGTACTGCCACTGCGCGGATCTGAAAACGAGCATGAACGGAGGGTCAATGATATGTGGCTATGCATCTTGGGTTATCTGAATGGAAATGTCTGGCAATGGTTTCTATACTATATACTGGCTGCCTTTTCAGTCAAAAGAGTGCAAGACATCTTTGTGACCCCATCATGACAATCAGCGTCAATGGAGCATCAAGGATTTTTGGCCTTGTAAGTCAGGTAGTTACAATGACATTTGGTAGTAGGTAAGTATACAAGCAGTATTAGCAGCCTGTATTGGCAAAAGAGGGAGGTGCACGGTCTCTTCCACAGTCTGAAAATGAGCGTCAGCAGAGTATGTACAATTTCAGGTCTTGTAAGTCAGGTATTTGGAAATTGATAGGTTCACTATTATGCATAACGGACCAATTGGCAGACTTTGTAGGCACAGAAGGGTTTGACACTGTCACTTCCCGATTATAAAAACTTTGTTACCCCGTCATGAAGATGAGTATCAACAGAGTATCAACAATATGTGGCCTTGCGTACTGGGTAATAATGGCATCATGCAGATATCAAAGCGTATAACAGATGTATAGACTACCTTATTTGGAAAAATACAAAATGTAGAAGCAGAAACATGGATTCCAAAATACTCGATATTGCAAACTGCAAAATATTCAAACAGTAATTATTAGGTGTTAATAAGCGGTTTTGGTAGAATGCAACAATCAGGCAGCAAAAACAAGAGCATTATATGTATCTACAAATGGACCCACTGGACAACGTGCAGACAACCCGCCCAATTCAGACACGTTGTGGATATCAATCAAACTGTATCCGAATTAACTGTTCGGGTCTAATGACTACCTTGACCGCCAAATTGGGAACAGTTAGGTTCCAGCCTGGACCCGGACCTGAACCGACGGTCTAGAACCTTTCCTAACACCACTGGAAAACCATTGGTGGCGGGACAGGTATGTCGCCGTCAAAGACTGGGTGAAAACTTGCGAGCACTGCGAGACAATAGCGTCTCTATAGTTTGATGACGCACTGAAACGCCGAACCATCAGTCACCTCTGGCAGCCAGTGGCGATGGATATTTTGTACATACCCCAAATTGACGATGGATATCACCAACTTGTGGTTGCCAGGGAATTTCTTAGCAGGTGGACAGAGGCACGTCCACTAAAACAGGGTATATCGGAGATCGTACAAGATATCATTAATGACAAGGTAATTAGTCGGTTCAGAACCCCAGAACTTGTTGATGGGGACAGAGGAGAAGTGATCGTGAAATGGACCGACCTCTTCCTCAAATGCCACCATATCTGGAACATTACATTAAACCAGTACCATGGCGCGGCTAATGGTGTAATCGAAGCAGGATAAAGCTTGATCGCAGATGCAATATTCTAACGCACATCCTGCTCAGATGAATCAAAAGAGATGTAGGTTGAGCACCAACCGGCAGTGTTTTGGGCCCACAGAATGAATATCAGACATGTGACCGGATATTTGCCATTACGTTCTATGTTCAGCCAAGATGTCATACTCCCGATAGAGCATGAAAACTTGACAGGGAATACTGGCTTCTGGGGCCAAGGAATCTATGATGCAGCAACATGAATAGCACCTTGAGTAAGACAGCGAGTATGACAGCAAGAAGTTATCGAAGTAGCCATAAGCAGTGTACAAGACTCAAGAGATGCCGGGAAATGGTGCTACAACCAATGAGCCAATATCTGAGCTGAAGATCTCCAAATTGGCGACTTGACTATTGTATACTAAATCAGGATTAAGTAGTCTCATAGCGCCAAATGGGATGCTAGGTAGTGAGGACTGGGCCAAGTGACGGAAATTGCCCAGAGCCTAGGGACTGATTGAAATGCAGAACTAAATGGAGCAGACCTGGTGGCCTGGATAGATGGCGGTTAACTCAAGAAGTTCTCCACTCGCAACGTCAGCGAACAGGGAACTCGAGAGATCAGTACGCCTAGCAACACACCAGAGTAGGAATCAGAGTAGTTTGAGGTATTAACGGTGGAGGCATAACCACGCCGGAAATAAATAGAAGGACGATGGATGTAATGAATCAACTGACAGCTGTGGGAGAAACAATGGTGGGTAATCGGGGAGGATATACCAGGAAGTCAGGAACTGCATAATAAGAGATACAGAGCACATCCGGTATTTGAAGATCACCTGTCCAATCAATGATGGGACAGACTGATGGAGGGGGGAAGGACGGGAGTGGCAGAAAAAGGGAATGGAAGAGATCCATTGCATCTACCATGACAAAAAGACTGGAAGATACCGATTCCACACCATTTAGTGGGTTCGGCAAGATTAGTGTTGGCAATGGTTCCGGGTCGGAACTGAACCATTGACAAATTGACGGTCCGGGTTGTCAATACACCTGAACGGTCAACCTGGGTAAGGTTTGAAAGTAAACTCACAACCCGGCTGAATTGGGATGGTTGTCAGCGGGTCACCTAGCGGGTCCATCTATCGATTGATATAGGGTTCTTGTTTTTGTAGTTTATTTATTGTATCTTACCAAAATTGTGTTTTCAACAACCAATGATATGTGTTTGCATGCTGTTCAGCTTGCAATCTCTATTAATTTGGAATCAGTGTTTTTCCTGTTATACATTCTGTTTTTGGATATCAAAGTAGTCACCAAATCTGTTATGAGCTCATTGTTCCGCGTGAAGCATTGATAAACCCAATATGCGAGACCAAATGGTGTTGACACTCCGTTGACCCTGAGTTTCATGATGCGGTAATGGATGTGCCATGCTCTGATTCTAATGAACAGGCTGCCACAACATTGTCTATGAATTATTACCACATTGTGTCACTTAGATTAGCCAAGATACACGACCAATAATCATTGACACTCCATGCATACTTATTTTCAGGATCGGGCAGGAAGCATGCTGCAATTGTTTTTGCCTTTAAATGTGGTCAATATTTCACTTATGCATGTTTGTAAACCAATCACCACTTAGGTTACGCATGATGAACAGCCAAAAATCGTTGACGCTCGGTTGAAACTGATTTTTGGAATGGGGCACTGACTGTGATGTTTATTGTTTTGCCAAAGAAGACTACCCGTAGTTTGGTTATGGAAACCCACGGCCAGGTCATTTTTCAATAACCGCACATACAAGACTAAAAATTGTTGACGATCCGTTGACACTCATTTTAATGTACTGTCCAGTCCAGATTTGCTACAATTAATAGTTGCATTTATAATTATTTGAACTTGGTGGGTGCCATTCGGCCTGATCAGGACATGGCTGTATGGTGAAGCCAAGCCCAGTATTATTCTAGCACTGGTCACTCTCATAATGTTGAAATTTATACATCTTGCCAAATAGTTCCTATTGCCCGGTATTCCTGTGTTTCTGAACCAATTTCCTCACGTGACTGCTCAATATTATCGTATAATATATCTATAAATAAAATTCTTGGTCAAACTACATAATAAACTTGGTGATAATACATTGACGAATTCTGTCCTACATTTTCCGATCACCATATTTCTTCTCGTTTCGATTATATTCACTGTCATCAACGCGTTTTCAACGCTGGTCTTTGTCCGTCATATAGGCCGAATAAATCCGAGAAGATTCGGTGCCCCACTGACATTCTGCGGGTCCCGGGTTTTTGAATCCTCAGTGCCATTATCCAGTTCCATATCGGATTCATTGTCTGCCTCCCAGTCGTCCATGCTTGCACCGGGATTATCCAGGTACCCATTCCAGTTAATCCAATTTTCGGTATCTAAAATGCTTTCTGGTGAACTATCCTCATCACTCTCAGCAGGATGGCAGTTGATTGGTTTGATTCAGCGAACATTCAATATTTGATTTCGTCCACCAGGGAGGTCCTTTGCAGACAAAGATAGTGGCACAGGTGATTTTTCCGACAACATAAATGCAGCCGCACCATCATGTTGAAAGAGTGACCAGGATACTTTGACAATTTCTTCGGCATCTGAAATGTATCCTACAGCTGGCATTTGTTTGTGTTTGGCGCGAGACTTCTTTTGTGTAGCACGTTGGATTTGGCTCTCCTGCCGTATCTCCACAAAGTCGTGGACCTTGGGTATTGGGTGCAACTTCTTTTGCTTGGCCTCTCTCTTCATCTCCATTTCGTTATCAGCTCTGGTGGAATCCAATTCAGAGTCGTCACTTGCCTGTAACCCGGTATTGGCTCAAGCGAACTGCCTTACTACAAACCTTTTGCGAACAGTCTCTCCTGTGGTTGTTGACTGCATCCACCGGAACACATCTCGCCCAACGGAAGAACTGGCCTCCACTCTGACACCGTGAGGTATGATGGAGAATATGTCACGCACCACATTGGAAAGATCGGCATACTTTGAGTGCGTTTCATCTTGTTGCCACAACCCATCAGTGCTATCTGGTAACCGAAATGTACTACTACTCTCCATTAGGTTGGAGTGGTTATCTTTAAGATTCGGATTAATTTGCCCCCAGTTCTGTGGTAAATCAGAAGGTGAATTCAAATGCAGCCTGGTGGCAGTCAATAAGAATGCTACAAAATAGCTTCGTCCAGGTGTCGTTTTGGCCTCATGGCTCAACATTAAGTATTCTTCATCATCGCTGGACAAATCATATGGATCATAAGAATATTGACCAGGTATAGAAGCCATTGCGGAGGAGACAAGATGGTTGTCCGGGATGGTTTCAGGTTCAGTGAACGGCAATCGTTGATGTTTAGCGCAGTATTCGTTCTCCACATACTTCAGAAAGACCTCCTGGTATTGGATAGTATAAGATGTCTTGTCTTCAGAATTTATATCGATTCCCATGACCCACTTCCTAAACCATCGCAACTGCCTGAAAGGATCGAGGATATGTGCTGACAATATGGAGCATACCAGTCGTTGGAGTGACTTCAGTCTAATATTTGAACAGCTTCTGCCACGCAAACTTCACGGCCAAGAATAAGTCTTCCTACCATTGAGACTTCTTCTTAGCCAAAGCTCTCATCACGCCGTCCATATGATCAAATATGTCATTGTAGACAGTAATGACGTGGGGCGGAGTAACGGTATGACATTTCGATATCCACAGGGTCTAGTACTGGATTGGCCAAATAACCTCGATGACATACTTAACAATGGTCCACTCATCCTGTGTTGTGAATAGTGGCCGGTAATCAGTGTATTATAGGTTATTAAGCCACTGGCGCGTCAATTCACGTAATCGGTAAGCGCGCTCAAGCAACTCTAGTGTCAAGTTGCAACGTGTCTTCACAGCTGTAATCGGTAGTACTGTGATCTGGACTTTGGCTTTTGGACAATCAATGAACTCATTTCGGTGACCAGATGTCAGCGTAATCAATACAGCAAGCATTCTCTGCTATTTGTAGGTCAGTTTCTGCACATTCAAAATATTTTGAAATACGTACTTTCTCAATTGTCTTTGCTAAACCTGGTCTCATGGCTGAAACCTTATTCATTCTAGCATTGCCCTTGTTTTGAAGTCTTTGACTCTTTCCAATGTCTGTGCTTTCATGTTCTCCACATAGCTGATCGCGCTCATGGGCTTCCAAAGACTTGGTGCGGCCTTTTACACCCAGACTGCTAATGAAAGCCCCCAAAGAAAGCCGAATGACCAGAGCCATGCATGGTATGTGGTTTCTCGATGCGGGATATTCGATTCTGGAAGCCTCAATGGAAATTTGTAATTCCCGAGTCATCGGGTAATTTGAGGTACAGTGATAGGTTGTAATTCCAAGTAGACGAGCGGCAGTCAGGTCAAAACGATTAAGAACTTTTGTCAAATGTCCAGCTAGCCATACTCCAGTATGTTGACCCTTGGCCTGTAATCCTTAATGAGCTGCCAAAATAGAAAATGAATGGGCTATCAACCTCATTGAATGCCAGTTGTGCTTCTCACAAAGACCAATTGTGATCAATATAATAGGCAATGACTGACGTTATTGCTAATTGGTTGATTGAGGTCCATCCGTCTAAAGCTAAACATACTTTGTTTCGTGACGGCAATTGTTTCTTAATTGTATCCGCTGTCAGGGTGTATTCCCTCCGCCAAACATTGCTTAGAGTGCTGGCTGACGGTAACACCAGATGCCATTGTAATATATTGTACGAAAGTCGTAGCTCGAGGTTTAATATTGCATTCTATGAAATCTAAGCCGAAACAAAACCTAAGATGAGGTAGCAATTCCAGGTGTCTTGGTGAAATTTGGCAGTTTGAAAGTCTTTTGATGCCAGATTAGAGTGTTTTGTCTGTCAATTCAATAAGTATATTCCAAACCTAAATATTAAATTTGAATTTCAATTGCGAATTTACAATTGGTATGCCTCTACTTCCTTTCCTCTTGGGTATGGCCAAAGATGTTTCTTCGAGCGTCAAACTGGTCAGTTCGGTTACTTCTGACACTGTTAATTCATTTAACTTTGCAATGTGCACTTTTGCCAGCAAGTGTTTGCCCATTGTGCTGGTCCCATGTTCTGATGGATGGCGAAGAACTTGACGACAAACAATCCATATGATGATAGGAAAGCCGGTCTCCTCAATTCCGCAGTGTAAACAGAATTGCCACAATGGCGCATGTCTAGAATTATTATTAGCCATAGGCTGCTTCGAGCCTACATTCATTGAAGCCCACCATTCATTGAGGATGATTTGTAAAGTAAGGTCGCATAAATCACAAATAAAGACACATTCGTTTTCGGAAGATATCATAACCTCTAGCAACAAGGTTTTTAAATATTTTGTATTTCACATCGTGGTTGGATATTGGGATCTGGGTAATTCGATCTGAGTAACCGACAAAATATTCGATATTGTCAGGTTCAACATTGAATCTTCAATATTGACTTTAGAGCTACCAGCGAGAAACAAGTCAGACCTGTGAGACATCGCATGCAGATTTCTGAAGTTGAATATATGACATGCAAAGACGACGCGGTTGCAATATCGTGACTTGCATTTTTGCACATAAAGGGAGCCGATTGAACGATTATCGGTTAAAGCACCTCCATTGCTGTGTGAATATCCATGATGCAAGCCGAAACATCATTGATACTCCGTTGACGCTAATTTTGAGAAGGTAGTAGCAAAATTGTTGCTGGCATTTTTGCCTATAAAGGTGGCCAATATTGCGATTATGGAAGTATGTCATTGCAGAGCCTTTGAATCATTTATGATACAAGACCAAAAATCATTGACGCTCGATTGACATTCTTTTCTAGGAGGTGGTAGCGAGATGGTCACTAGCATTTTTGCCTATAAAGGCGGCCAATATTATGAATATGGCAGTAGGTTGTTGCAGAGCCCTGGAATTATCAAAGATGCAAGACCAAAAATCGTTGACGCTTCGTTGACAGTGAGTTTTAGCATGTGGTAGCAATATCGTCGCTGGCCATTGTGCCCATAAAGTCAGCCAATTCAGCGATTAGTACGTAATGCTGTCGCGCAGGCCAGTGAGTATCCCTGATGCAAGAGTAGAAATTGGTGATGCTCTGTTGACATTCGTTTCCAGGATGGGGCAACAAGCATTCCACTTGCCTCTTTTCATCTAACGCCAGCCAATAATTCTTCTTTGGATTGATATGAATATGAAACCCTTTGATTGCCAAAATGACCAAAGTCAAATCGTTGACGCTCTGTTGACACTTGCCTTTGAGACATACTGACAGTCATTTGGCACACAATTATTAGCTTGACATTCATACCATCATCTTCGACAACCAATATACCGTTTGATGGTATTATCATGTGCATCCAAAAGCATGGAGGCCTCTCAGTTTCCGAGCTACCAGTATTGACATCATGGGTCAGATAAAGGACGTAGCTCCGTCGCGTTTCGGCGCTTTCAGCCAGTATGTTACAGCATACAGATCCATCAAGTAATTTGAGACATACATCAGCAAAATGTATTTAAGTCACAGGAAGCCTCCAGGAGTGTCTGAGAGGATGTGGAGTGTAAACTTAAATGTGTCAATTTCAGGAGAGTATCAGACCCTAGGAGGATATTCCTGCTGGCCCTCAGAGTAACTAGGAGCGCGGGCGACAAGCCTGGGAGCTCCGGCGACATGTCTGGATGCACCTCGAATCACAGTAGAGCAGTCTGGGAAAAACATCTTCTTTGGGAACGCTGCTGGTACGCCTGGAAATCACAACTACTACTTATCGTTCACCGATTTTTAAAACTAATGAAATCAGTTTGTATTCTGATCTATGTATCTATGTAGCTACCCATCGACACACGGTATATCTGGACAGGGTGCAGGCGGTGCTTGATAGCAATTCGAGGTGCACCTGAAAATGACGATCGAGTGAACTCCGAGGCCGTGATCGAGCGAGTTTGGAGATGCACTTGGAGGCCCTGATCAAGCTAGTTTGGACATGCACTTGGAGGCTATGATGGTGCGAACTTTGGAGTCAGTAATCGAGCAAGTTTGGATGAGTTCTTGGAGCCGGTCGATGGACGGCGTGCCGGGTGCTGAGACTCTATTCATCAGGTCCTTAACTCGCAACCGTGGGAATGTGACAAGGTGACTTTACATTTGAGCTCACATGGAGAGCTGGCTGATGTCGGTCGTTCGTGTAGAGAGGCACGCTGGAAGCTGAAGCTACAGTCATGGGTCAACTCGTAATCATGAGAATGAAGGGAAGAAAAACAATCTTGAGTAGATGCTGTACTCGGTGTCAACTGGTGATCATGACATGACGAGATAGAGCGGGATGACTTAACTTTGTATTCTACTATGATGTTAGAGTTGTGGACGAGAAAGAGAATGATGGGGGATGAAGATGAGAACGATGTGGAGGATACGAGCGAATGTGAGAAATCAGGGGTACTACTTGCCTGATTGCATTGGGGAGACCTCGGATTGGTGTAATTACCCGCCGGATCGGGACTTGTACCTGACCTATCAGGGATGGTAAATTGACACGCACACGAAATTCTCTTAAGTCCCAGTTTCTCATCATGATTTGTGCCACTTCCTCTCATCTCTCTCTTTCTCGTCCTCAACTCTACCATCACCTAAGAATACGAAGTTAAGTCATCCCTCTCTATCTCTGCATGCCATGATCAAGAGTTCACACCGAGTAGGGCATACACTGAGTACAGCATACACCGAGTACAGCATACACTGAGTACAGCATACACTGATACTGCATACACCGCGTACTGAATCATCCCAACATCGACTGTCTCCCGCTCCCAGCCAGTCTCTCGGCAGACTATGTTGTACTCAATTCACTCCATTCCCACAATTACGAGTTAAACAATGAATAGAGTCTCAGCTCTGGTTGCGCCTCACTCCCGAACTACCGACTCCAGACTGACCCCCTCCAAGTACTCCTCCAATCTCGCTCGATCATGGCCTCCAAGTGCATTTCCCAACTTGCTCGATCACGGCCTCCAAGTGCATGTCCAAACTCGCTCGATTACGGCCTCGGAGTGCATCTCTAAGTTCACTGGATCACGATGTGGTGAAACGGTGGAGCTAGAACGCAGACACCCCATCATCGACATTCCGCCGCACCTCGCATGGTATCTGAAGGGAATTCGTGACAAAGAGCGGTTGTTGCTCGAAGAGCGTAGGAAGAGGGTGAGAGGATACGAAGGGATTCCCGGCCATGATGAACCACACAAATGGCATGGATCTATGAACGCTTGGCAACAGTGCGTGAAGAACCACACAAATTGCGTGGATCAACGAAAGCTCGGCAACAGTGCATGGCGACCAAGAGCTGGGAAAGATAGAGTGTGTATTTCGTATAATGATATGATGTCTATCTACCCCGGGGTCTCCCAGATATATACTCGCTGTCACTCAGTCCGTCTCCGTTATCCTGGTATCTCCGTACCCATCCTTCCCCCCCCTCCTTGCCAAACTGAATGGTGGTGGTGAGAAACGGATTTTTCCGTCACAACGGCCTCCAAGTGCATCTCAAAGTTCTCTCAATTGGAGTCTCCAGGTGCTATTCCGATTACGCTCGAGTACCGTCGGCAGCCAGATTGACCGTATGTATATATATAGAGAGAGTTAGATGATATATGCCATATTATGATGTAGCGAATCTGGTAACTAACAAAGACGAATATGATAGACGAAATGCCTTGTGGTTATGAAACTCTAAGAACCACTGCTGTGAGAATGTGGCACCAAGTCTCCCGCTGAGCTGCGCAGAGGTCTCAACTTTTCCCAAATTTGACTATTCTATAAGTCAGATCTCGTAGCATCTTGAATGCCCCTCCATAACTGCAGGTGCTCTCAGCAGCACCTGAGAATGCTCTTGTAGAGTCTGAGAGCACGCTGCTTAGCTCCAGAGGGGCCTGTGAGCATCTGGAAGTATTCTGGATCACTGGTGAGGACGAGCGGAGTGTCTGGGAGGTGTGTGGGGGACTTCTGGACGGATTTACATTTTGCTGATGTATAAACTGGATATCCTGATCTATCTTTTCCAGCTTGTTTTCCTCGATTTCCATGACATACCATAAGCACTTTTCAAATTCTCAACCATGAGCAGCAGGTCTGAGCGCAGAGTTAGGCAGTTCGCTGCATGGAGTAATGCAGCGTGATGGCTGTCATTCATCTGGGTTCAGACTGTGCACTGACCGTGCGTCCTACACCTCATATGACATCACTGTCTTAAATGTTGTTAGTAAATTAGGTCGGTATTTTAGGTTCTGCTTTCTCATCTAACCATGACAGGTAAGTCGATACGAAGTGCATGGGACATCTGTTAAACCGATTCGGAGTCTCTAACTTTCGCATGGCCCGTAAAACCCTTGCACACACAGTGATGATCTATTCTGACTCACATTTCGGTCACCGAAATCAAAACAAAGCAGATACGTAGCAAAGTATGTACACAGTCAATTTTTATATGCAATAGGACCGCAAATTGACTGTGGTGCTCTCTATACCTATGGCAATATGGGAGCCGTCACCATATCTTCTTCTATATCCGATTTCTGTATGGTAATTAACTAAGGATGGTTAATGCAGGGGTGAAAGTTTTCAGGTTCAACAGGGTTCGTATCCTGGATTGGTGTCGAATAGGGTTCCGCGACAACCGAAAAATGCGGAATGAATTTGTGTGACTGTGGTTTCTCCCAACCATGCCTCATTTGACTACATCCTGGTCGAGAAGCCACTGCAGGACTCTGCCGTTGTCTGCTGACAATTTCAAGAGTCTGCATATCCTCTCCAAATGTTGTCGGAGATGGTGTGGCGGCAATCTGGTCTATTTGGTACTTGAAAGCCGCTGGAACCTTCAATTCGGCAGTCCCATACTTCATATCTCTCCCACAGAAGTAGTTGGCTGCGTCCTACTATCCTGGTTGCGTCAATTCGTTGCTACAGGGGTGGTAACCCCCAAGTAACTATATTTAGCCAATAAGTAAGTACCGGGGCCTACGGCCGTAGATCCAATTCTTTACTAAGGTGTCGAATAACCTCAGCACATATTTGCTGAATCCTCTATCTTCGTTCTGCTTCAGCTTTCTATATGGATTCTTGTAATCGTTTGATTTTCGGGCATTCAGGGGTTGCGCCTTAGTCTGTCGTAATGGGTTTACTCGGTTGCGTTGCCAAGCATTGTGAGCCCTTTTAGCAATCCCGATAAACTGCTCGGTCTGATCTGGCATCTGATTGACCCGCAAATCTTCCTGTAGATATCTTGGCGTAGCTGACACTACTCGGAATATACCAATCTGTGCTAACCGGTCCGGATGTCCCTGGCTAGAATGAAGCTCAGCTCAGCTGTTCACGACTATTCCTGAGGTTAAACTATTGGTATCTTGTAGCGTCTACTTTCCTCGACTCCGAAGGTTGTCGATATGGATTATCAATTCTTGCTCGAGGCCAATAATTGAGGCTGGCCACCAGACACACTGTGTTGCAAAGATATAACCCTTGCTATGGGAGAAAGCAATGATTCTTTCGAGACCGTAAACTATGACGTCGTTATCGTTCTCAAAGGTAATTGTCTGATGTTAGAGGGGCTCCTCTAATGGTGCGGGGCTGCCGCTACAGAAAGCTAATAGATTGTAGATATAATCAAAGGTATAGCTATCATAAAAACGCAATAATAAATAAGGATATTTCTCCGCTGGTAGGGATCGTTTTCTCTCTAGCCGTTCTAGCTTGTCTTCTTCATTGCTGGAACCATGGGATCTCTCTATAGGCTCTCAGCCTAGTTACTCTGACTGCGACTATGATTTAATCCCTCAAATGATAGCCACGTATCTATGTGTCTTATGGCGCGATGCCCTCGCCTCTACCAGACAATGGCCACCCATCCCATAGGTTATCATGTTCATGTATGATATCATATTGGCTCATGAATCTGACCATAACTTCAACTTTGACATCTTGCAAACATCGACGATCGGTAGTTGGAACGCCGGCTCAATTCCGTCTGAGACACGTCTGCGTTATTTAATATCCACAAGATATTAATAACTCATAGTCTTATGTGGTCAATATACACTACTATGGCAACGTAGAACTTATGCATGTAATCAATTCCATCTGATTATCATTGCAGAACCACCGAAAGTAATCAAAGAATGCGCTTCCCTTTTGGCTAATTGCCAACTCCATATTCCCTCAGTGTGTTGCGCTTAGGTTCTCCGCATTACCGATTTCAATATCAACCCGGACGTGCCCTTCCTCCAATAGAGTCGCAAACCAGAGAGCCATTTACTTGCGCGAGTGCCATGTGCTTCCGCACAACCGCATAGTGTCTGGGAATGGATCTGGTTGAGTATAATACACTCGACAGGACCTAGTCCTTCAGATATGGCAGTATCATTGCATCATCAAATCAGCTGCTGCAGCACTTTTGCTTTCATTGAATCCGCCAAGCCTTCGTGCTTGCCCAATCGATACGTGAGTACTGTAACCCCCGCTAAAGGGCACACCGCATGGTTGTAACCGCCAGGTGTTATTGAACCATTACACTGCAAGCAGAGAAACACTAACATCACCCCCTTCTCTAATATCAGTGACCCAATGATGCTCCGTCGTAAGAAGTAGACTTCTTGATGTACTTCTTGTACACCCCCTGCTGTTTCACCATGACTTTAATAGTTTGGGCTTCGCATCGCTCTCGATGTTCCCCTATCATTATCATAAGAATTCCCCAGTAATATTGACAGTACGGGCTTAGCATCGCCCTCGATGATCCCCTACCAATATTAAATTCTTTGTTCCTTCATATATCCTAACTTATCATATCTTTCCATACTTCGCAGCCTGCTCACTATTCAAATATTTCCATACAACAACTATTCTATAACTGTTGTATAATATATCCTTCTCATCTTTCCTTCTCTTAGACCCATAACATCACCCTCTTCTCTAGGCGCGGTGACCCAACACTTTTTAACCTCTTCCTTTGCGAAATTCGTACAGCTAGTTATTCTTATAAAGGTTAAGTACTGTAAAGGCTGGAAGTCCTATACATGTACTAATACCACCCAGATGTGTGATCGAATAACTTGTAGCGCAATTCATAAATTCCAGTGGTACATATAAAGTCATGATCATTTACTCCCAATGTTTCTTCTACGCGCGCAGCATAGCCGGTCGACGTAACGTGCTGCAATTGGTACATATAATCAATCGTTTATTTACTCAAAAGATTTCTATGAATACCATACTCGTGCATGGATCTTGTCTCAACTTAACATTCATCATATTGTGCATTTACTTTAGTATTTGATATACGCGCAAAGCACAGCCGGTTGACGTATCGTACTCCTTCTGATACATATGCACCATAATCCAAATGCTTTCAGAAATATCTCAAAATGTACAAGAAATCATCCAAGCGATCGAACATCTTCGCCTTGACGGTATCACCCCGAAGAGGATCAGAGATGACAACTTAGACAACGCCCATTATCAATTAGTTATGTCTCCTAAAGTCTCGACCCATAGTATCACCTACAATCAGTGATAATTTAACTAGAACCCAGAGGTGCTAAACATAGCTGTTCATTAAATTCACTGATCACTTGTGAACTATGTTAAATAAGATATGGATATCTTAAGTCCTTGGATGCAAAAGTACCTAGACATAACGTAGTATATGTCTGTTTCAGATTTCGATGTAAACCTGCTATGCAACTGTAATCCCGTTCCATAATTTTAACAATGGTGTAACTTAAGTTTAGAATTTAGCATAACGCATCTCCGTTTCTCTTTAATCGAAAGGTCATTTGAATGTAGATGAGAATACTTGAAGCATACTATGTATAACTTCGTTTCTTTTTGTCGAAGGTAATTGGAATGTTGATGAGAATACCTGAAGCATATAGTGTATAACTTCGTTTCTTGTTGTCGAAGGTAATTCGAATGTTAATGAGAATACCTGAAGCATACTTTGTATAACTTCGTTTCTTTTTGTCGAAGGTAATTCCAATGTTAATGAGAATACCGGAATCATACTTTGTACAACTTCGTTTCTCTTTGTGGAAGGTAATTCGAATGTTGATGAGAATACCTGAAGCATACTTAGTATAACTTTATTTCTTTTGGTCGAAGGTAATTCGAATGTTAATCAGAATACCTGTAGCATACTCAGTATAAGTTTGTTTCTCTTTGTCGAAGGTAATTTGAATGTTGATGAGGATACCTGAAGAATACTTTGTCTAACTTCGTTTCTTTTTGCCGAAGGTAATTCGAATGTTAATCAGAATACCTGAAGTCTACTTTGTATAACTTCGTTTCTCTTTGTCGAAGGTAATTCGAATCTTACTGAGAATACATGAAGCATACTTTGTATAAGTTGCTTTCTCTTTGTTGAAGGTTATTCAAGTATCGATGAGAAAACCTGAAGACAACGTAACATGTCTTCGTTTCTCTTTGTCGAAGGATATTTGAATATCGATGAGAATACCTGAAGACAGCATAACCTGGCTTCGTTTCTCTTTGTTGAATGTTATTCGAATATGGATGAGAATACCTGACAATACCATAATGTATCATCATCTCTTCTTGTTGAAGGTTTATTCGAATACTGGTAAGAATATCTTAAGATACCATAACGCAGCTTGGTTTCACTTTGTCGAAGGTAATTGGAATATTTGATGAGAATACCTGAAGACAACACAGCGTGTCTTCGTTTCTCTTTGTCGATTGTAATTCGAATATTGATCAGAATATGTGAGATCACCATAGTGTGTCCTCTTTTCTCTGTGTCGAAGGATTATTCGAATATCGATGAGAATATCTTAGAATATCGTACTTGTCCTCGTTTCCCCGTTTCGAAGGTAATTCAAATATCGAACAGAATACCGGAGAATGTCATACACATCTTCATTTCCCCTTATCGAAGGTAATTCGAATGCTTCAAACTTCTGCCACTATTTTCAAATATCAATGCATCTTATCCCTTTATTTAAGAAGTCTTTTTTCAAAAATTAGGTACTTTTACCACCTTCTTTTTATGACGATTTTCCAGTCGTTGATATAAAATGTCATTCGAACTCAGTATAAATTTCAATGATGTTGTAAAACATCAACTTCTTCTCCACAAGTATAACCATCTTTAGTATTATTGGTACATATTGTACCGAGGCCGAGGTATTATAATTGATATTGGAGGTATCTATATCAAAATATTATTTACACAGTAGTATCGAAGATATTTATTACTGAAGAAGAATATAAAGGTAATATTAACGAAGTAATATCGAAGAAATTTATTACCGAAATAATATATGTGGGTAATATCATCGAAGTAATATCGAAAATATTTTACTCCTGAAGTAATATATGAACTCAATATCAACAAATTAATATCGAAGATATTAATTACCGAATTAATATGTAAAGGTAATATCAACCAAGCAATATCGAAGATATTTATTACCGAAGTAATATGTGAACGTAATATCAACGAAGTAATATATGAGGGTATTAGCATCGAAGCAATATTAAAAATATTTCATTACCGAACTAATATACAAAGGTAATATCATTGAAGTAATATCGAAGATATTAATTACCGATTAAGCAACCACCCTGGAATTGGTGGTGGTAGCATTAATTTTACTTCACACCATGGTCTTTTACCTCAACTGATGAACTTTTATAACTTTTTAGAAGTGACATCCTAGACGTCTAACAGCAATTATCTCATATTCTGCATTAGAACAACACTCGCTCGATTCAATCGGGTAACTCACTACGCTCGATGGCATCCATAAGCTCATCATCGGGCTAATCCTCAAACCATTCCCTGGACTCCGTTTGATTAACATATCTATTTTGTCCATAAGAAGACCATTCATCTTTTTCCTGTAGTTCCTCGTATTCTTCTGCTATATCCTCAGAATACTCGTTATTCGTACCTTCTTCCTTTCATTGTTGCTTAGATTCTCCAAACTCCCTTTCGAATATTTTCTGATAATATTCTTTTGCCTCATCACTGCTATTATGGTTGCCTTCCAAGAGCCCTTGAGTATAACCGTCGGTATAACCGCTATCTTTACCTTCATTATACATCCTCCAGTCGCGAGGTGTATATGTATTGATTTTCGCATATGTGACTTGAATAGATTCTTCGAATTGTTGAATCCATTCTGGGGGTGCCGACCATACATTACTTTGCCAGAATGTATAGTATCACATGAGCATAGATTGCTCAATAACATTTCGTAATTGGATCATTATTATTGACAACGCAATAATGATCAATATCTCGTAATGTCGCTCCATGGGAGGACAGGTAAAATCTACCACTGGCTGCATTCTGCCGATGATTCACTGTCTTCGCAATGACACCACTCGGTCTTATCTTCCTCCGTGCAGCAGCAATCCCATTCGTCGGCCCATGAATGGTATTTCTTCCAGTGATCTTTGAACACCAAATTGTCAATCGTAAGTAGCTCTCCGTTAATAGCCGATTGTCGATAATATTCAACCCAAGGTTTGGGTGTCTCTCGTTCTGCATGGAATATTGGATTATTCCAATTGTCCTCTAGTTTTTCGGATAATAATGAATCTATCGAGGCAAATAAATTAATAGGTTTGTATTCGAATAGATTCAGTATATATCCGGCCAAATGGAAGATATTGATTAGCATATAGCTATTTCAGTCTGAATATTATAACTTCCAATAGCTTATGGTATATATTATTTTGTTCATAATATTCAGTTTGACGTTCCAGGATATAAGGTTCCTGGTAATATTCCGGAGTATAACAATGTCGGCTGAGATGCTCGGATGTTGTAACTGGTATCCGAAACAGTAGTGTAACCGTAAGGTTTGGTAACTTAGTACATAATACTACTAATCCAAACTTTGGCGATCATAGCAAGAAGGCTCCTTGCTTCTGAAGTCCTTGATCAGCCTTGAGGTCTTCTTCCTGCATTCGCTGTATAATACACCTAGGTGCGTAAAGTTTACTTATTATACTGTTACGGGGGTAGTATCCCTCAAGTAACTATACATAGCCTACAAGTAAGTACCAGGAAGTACGGCCATAGATCCTATTCCTTAATAAGGTATCGAATAACCTCAGCACATATTTCCTGAATCCTCTATCTTCGTTCCGCCTCAGCTATATTTCTGGATTCTTGTAATAGTTTGGTCTTTCGGGCTTTCTTCAGTTGTGCCTTCTTCTGTCGCAATGGGGTTACTCGGTTACGTTGCCAAGCGTTGCGAGCCCTTGTAGAATTCCCGATAAACTGCTCGGTCTGATCTAGCCCCTGGTCGACATGCAAATCTTCCTGTAGATCTCTTGGCGTAGCTGACACTGTTCGGACTATACCAATCTGAGCTATCCGGTCCGGATGTACCTGGCTAGACTGAAGCTCAGCTCAGCTGTTCGCGACTATCCCTGAGGTTAAGCTATTCGTATCCTGTAGCGACTGCTTTCCTCGACTAGGCAGGTTGTCGATATGGATTATCAATCCTTGCTCGAGGCCAATAATTGCGGCTAGCCACCAGATACATTGTGCTGCAAAGCTATAACCCTTGCTAGGGGGGAAAGCAATGATTCTTTCAAGACCGTAAACAATGACGTCCTTATCGTTCTCAAAGGTATGAGTCTTACATGAGAGGGGCTAGTATAATGTTGCGAGGCTGCTGCAACACAAAGCTAATAGATTCTAGATATAATAATAGGTATAGGTATCATAAAAACACAATAATATATAAGGACATTTCTCTGCTGGTAGGCATTGTTGTCTCTGTAGCGATTCGACCTTGTCTTCTTCATTGCCAGAACAATGTGATCTCATTATAGCCCCTGAGCCTAGTTACTCTGACTGGGACTATGATTGAATCCCTCAAATGATAGCCACATATCTAAGCGTCTTACGGCCCAATGCCCACCCCTCGACCAGACAATGGCCATGCATCACGTCGGTTATCGTGTTCATGTATGATATCATATGGGCTCCTGAATCAGACTATAACTTCAACTGTGACATCTTGCAAACATCGACGATCGGTAGTGGGAACGCCTGTTAAATTCCGTCGGAGACACATCTGCATTATTTATTATCCACAAGATTTTAATAACTCATAGTCTTATGTGGTCAATATACACTGCGATGCCAACGTAGAATTTATGCGCGTATTCAATTCCGTCTGATTATCCTTGCAGAACCACCCAAAGTAATTAAAGAATGCGCTTCGCTTTTGTCTAATTGCCAACGACATATTCCCTCAGTCTTTTGCGCTTATGTTCTCCACATTACCGGTTTCAATATCAACCTGGATGTGCCCTGCATCCAATAGACTCGGAAACCAGAGATTCCATTACTTGCGCGACTGCCATATGCTTCCGCACAACCACATAGTATCTGAGAATGAATCTGGTTGAGAATAATACACTCGGCAGGACCAGGTCCTTCCGTTATGGCAGTATCATTGCATCATTTAATCAGCTGCCGCAGAACTTTTGCTCTCAATGAATCCTCCAAGCCTTCGTGCTTGCCCAATCCAGACGTGATTAGTGTAATCCCCACTAAAGGGCACACTGCATCGTAATTACCGCCAGGTTTTACTGAACCATTACACTGCTAGGAGAGAACCCGTAACATTTGTCAAGCCACATCTGTGTCTGCCGAAAACTGTCCATGCGGTGCTGTACTTTTTTGGAGATTGTGCCCATCACCCAGCCAGGCTCATCATCACTCAGCTTGCCGAGCACTGATTCTTCTCCCTAGGCTTCCCCGTCTTGCCCATCCTACTTATCGTCAGCAGTTGCAAAATGGTTCAGACTGTCACTGATAGCGTTCAACATCTCTTCAATTGTTCTTTCAGGCTTTCTGGTTGTCCCCCTGCATTTTCAACAGTTGTCATATCTTTCAGCTCTTGAACAATCACTGTGTCTGCATCTTGAACTCGCTTTGTTCCCACTGCTGTTTCCCTCTCCACATAATCCTCGATACATTTCTCTTTGTCTTCGTTGCTTAAAATGGGCTTTTCTTGTATTTTCTGTTCCACAAGTTGCTATTTGGATCATAAGCTGCGCAATGCTCCCACTGCTCGGACTCGTTCTGCCTCGAAATCTCTCTTGCCTTCATTCGCTCGATGATGTCAACAAGTGCACTGCTTTGCCAATTTGCCATATTTGCCAGCCTACAGAAGAGAAAAGTTCTATTTCAGAGCATTGAACATTGTATTGTGTGCTGACCTTGTTGTTGGGCGAGATGTTGGATGTTGCAAGATTTGGACCACTTGGAGGCAAGCTGAGTCTTGTATGTCAAGGTTCGTACATTTGATCAACTCAAACAAAGCAAAATCTCCGTTTTGACAGTAATTTCCTCCAGATTAGTTACACCAACTGTACGACATGACCGATATAGTTAGGGTGTGATTCGTGTAAGTTCCTGGTGATGTGTTGAGAAGAACATCACCAGACATCTTTTCCATCGAAGACTTTCTTTTTTGTATGTATCAAACATGAGATATTGGCTGTCGCTCACTTCAATGTCTCCCTGAAAACAAAGAAACAAACACCATTTAACCGACTTTCAGCAAATTGTTGGACTGTTGGAATCACCTGCTACTGGTAGCTATACCCTGCAGAGTAAAACTTTAACATGCAAGTTCACTGTCATTAATTCCATTGTGAATTGTAGCTGACGATATATTCCTCAGGACTTTCCACTTTTCGTTATCATCTTCCTTACCTTTTGCACAACAGCAAGTGATGGCTCCACAAACAGAACAGCCCAGTGGGATTCCATCTGAACCAAGCCGAACTACGGGTGCTTCATTTCATGCACCCCTGGCTGAGTCAAACCAGCAACACAGAGACCAGTTAGTCATCCGTGACGCTGCAATTGCTGGCACCGAATATATGGCCCAGAACACACATTTAAAAAATGTACCAAAAACCTGACACCGCAATAATAGGCAGCAGCATGCAATTGGATGTGAGTAGCTCCATATGAATGTAGAAGGCAGTCAACTAACTAAAAACTATACAGGTGTGGTAGGTAGAGAGCCCTGTGACCAAAGTATCGCGGCCCGCATTAGGAAACCTGCATGGTTAACGAAGCCATTTGACCGCACAGTCGGCGAAATCGAACATCCTGATGTCATCAGCATTAGGATTATACCGGATGAATTTTGTGATAATGGTCCCCGGAATAGGATAAAACAGGCTTTGAATACCTTTGAGGAGGCTACAGAGTCATATATGGTTGAGGTAATCGCCGAATCTTCCTGTTAGCAAACACAACTAATGTCTTGAAGGTTTTCAACATGTCTACCACTATGGCAAGGCAACGAGGTCGGGTACAGCTACAACAGTCGGACTTGTGTCTTGCCTAGAATATGTCCAAAATGGATAAAGAAGGGTTTTCGCGCTCCACAATAGAGGAGATGCAATAACTAATAAAGCAACATTGCGCCAATGTCCAAGAGGCGAAGAAGCGAGGAGTTGAGTTTCCTGGTCATCAAAAGTTGAAGGCTGTGATAGAAAGACAGCCGGCAATGGTTTATAAAAATCAATCAGACGTCTGCCTGCCAAGCCAAAATGGCACAGTAAAGAATCCGCGGACATGCTCAAGGCGTAAAGGAACTGCCGCACCTCCAACAGAACCGGCGACACCTCCGTTCTGAAGGCTGCCTCCACCCAGAACTCCACCTGCCCCACCAGGTGCCAGTGACGGACATGAAAGTTATGAAATAGAAGGTATGCCATCCTCGTGTGTGAATATACATTCTTTGCATCCCAATTGTCAATTTTGCAATCGTAATTCATATGCCAAGGATAGCAAGCACAATTAACTTTTGATTCCAGATTTGCTGGGTACACAATCTGCTTCGTGGAAATACCACTGACGTTGATTTTCAAGACCACAACAGCCTTGTGGGTGAATCTGGGAGTGCAGATGAGAACTGATCAAAAGGAACGGAAGTTTTGTGTATAATCATCATCTACAATTATCGGACACTATGAAGTATATATTAGAGGATATATTTATATGCACAATTAAAGAACAATGTAGTGATTAATGAAAAAATACATGAAGAGGATAGAACGACTGCCAAAAGGCAGTTATTAATGTTCCAGGCCAAAATGAATAGTTGGATAATGCGGATGCAGTTGATGCAAAATGCGCGTCGACAGAGCTTCAACGATTTTTCGTCATGTAAGACAGGTTATTAAAATGTGTATTGGTCGTGGTCATCTATAACCATCATAGTGGCCGCTTTTATAGGTGACAGAGAATGGGATACTCTCCCTGCCCCATCATGACAATGAGCGTCAATGGAGTGTCAACAATTTTTCGTCCTGTAAGTCAGGTTATTAAAATTTCAATTAGTCATTGTCATTTATAATCATCGTATTGGCCGCCTTTATAGGCAAAAGAGAATGCTGTACTCGCCCTGCCCCATCATGACAATGAGCATCAACAGAGGGTCAACAATTGTTCTTCCTATAAGTCAGGTTATTAAAATGTGAATTAATCGTTGTCATCTAAAATCATCATATTGGCCACTTTTATAGGCAAAAGGGAACCCTGTACTCTCCCTGCCCTATGATGACATGAGTGTCAATCGAGTGGCAAAGATTTTTCGTCCTGTAAGTCTGGTTATTACAATGAGAATTAGTCCTTATCATCTATAATCATCCTATTGGCCGCCTTTACAGGCAAAACAGAATGCGATACTCTGCCTGCGCCATCTTGGCAATGAGTGTGAACAGAGTGATAATGATTTTTGGACTGGACTCTTGATTAATCTTGGTGGCATATGATTGTTGACATGTAAAACAAGGTTTTGGCTGCCTTTATAAGCTGATGAGCAAGAGATGGTCCCACAACAGGGTCCCGGACATTCACAACTTAATTTGTTTTCAACCCTGTAACTAATCTATCCTAAACGTTTTAGCCAATAAAACCAGTCAAAACCCCATATATAGCCATTAGCAGCCATCTCTCGCTTTGATCAACCATCATGCCAGGCCAAAGATCAATGATGCTCCGTTGACGCACATTGTCATGATCGGGCAGGGAGCATGTCGCATTCTCTTTGGCCATTAAAGGCGGACAATATAATGATTATGCATAACAAAAAACACATCATTTTTTAATTAGCTGACTTAGAAGACTAAAAATTGTTGACGCTCCAGTGACGCTCATTAACAAAATGTGGCAGCGAGTGTGTGCCTTCAGTTTTTGGCTTTAAAGGCGGCCACTACCTCATGTTTGGATGTCTGTAAGCAGTCAACTTATAGATTACCAAGATCCATTACCAAAAATCGGTGACACTCCATTGACACTCATTATCATGATGGGACAGGGAGCATGTCTGAATTATTTTTACATATGATGGTACCCGATGCATCGGAAAAGAACAGTCACGTACGAAAGTCAAGATTTTGCAATTGGCAGTAAGATAGCAAAATGCGACCATAAATTGACAACCCCAGGCACAGAACCTGAGATCGGAACCGACGGGTCTAGCCAAACCCGCCACAACGCGCGGCTTGACATGTATAGGTCTGGGATTGGCGCGCCAAGACCCAGCAGGTCGGGATTTTGGTCGGGTGTGGAACTGAACAAAACTGTTTTCCCGGTCCAAATCCGGACCGCTGGCACATTACCTGGACCCGTTGCTAACACTAGTCGACAATGCCTGAGAAGACCCCTTTCCGTTGCCCCAAATTGTCATGCTGAAAGATGTTCATCTCAGACAGCAGGCGTCTTAAACATCTCAAATTACACCATCCTGAACACATTCAAGTTGCACACCACAAGAATCCGGCTACTCGCAGCGCTCCATGATGCGGTGAAGTTACTCAGTCTCCTGAATCCTCGACTAAAAAACATTCAGTCCAATACTTGGACTTGTTTCCTTATCTCGAATTCATTGAAATCATTGCAGACTCGGAGTCTCAACCAATACCACCAGCTGCAATGCCGACGGAAATATATCCCGGTGCCGGCGCTCCGCCGAGTGATTACCTTGCTGAGCCATGAGTACACGTTGCTCAGGGTTGCCTTGAGACGAACCTACAAAACACTCCCTGCTTCCCATATGCGACGTCAGAAGAGTACAAATATATCCAGTGTGAGATCAGGAAGAAGGGCTTGAAGACGTACTATGACAACGTACTGAAGGAAGAAAACACCGCTGTGCATATCTCAATCTTCACAAATGTGGATGGCATCCAGAAGCTTGTGGCTAGCATCCCTGATGATCAGGCTCTCGGGGAGTGATAACTACTCACTCTCAAACATCTGAGATGGAATGAACATCCACAATGCCCTATCAAATACCGGAGACGAATCCTCATCTATAGTATGGGATGGTTGTAAAGGCAGCCAGCCTACGCTGAGCATCTCATTTGTACCGCTCATCGTTACTTGCACAGCGATATGCCCCCGAAACGCCATTATGCTGAAATGCAAACTGCACACTCATGGTTTGAGACACAGCTACAAAGAGATACTCAAGGATAATAACGTGCAAATCAACATTTATTCAACACTCAGAGTGGGGCATACACTGATTCCTTTGATCTTCATGTGAAACGGACCACACATCCTGAATTTTGTTGGCGACGTGTGTCGACATATTCCCTGTATTGAGAGCGACCTTCTTAAGCCCGACCTCCTTAAGCCCGACCTCCCCCGTTCAATACTAATCAGCATGCTTCACCACCACCCGTAGTGGATTGACAACTTCATAAAGAGGCACGAATGGCTCGACCAGGACAATGCAATCTGGTTATCCTGGCCAGCTTACCACAACCTCACACAAACAAATAGGTTCTATGAGGAAGTGTCTCAATGGAATGGGATTCAGATAAAGGGAATGAGCTGGTACCTGCTGGGAGTTGTCACCCAGTCTCTACAATACGGAAGCCCTGCTCAGCGTCCCATATTCAATCACCCAATTGAGTGCACCCGGGCATTTTGAGAAGCCTATATGTATGATCGATATAAAACGCATGATAATGCAACATTGAGCTCGAAGGAGGACGCCATGCATTGTGTTCACACATTAAATGATCATTTCTGAGCCTGGCACGGCGCCCAAAAGTTGAGGGCCACAGCGAATGACCTGAGAACAGCACTTGTGACGAAGGGAATTGTAGACACGGAAAGAAATCCTGAATCTTTGATGCCATTCATGATGTGGCGCGAAATGAACGCCTGGTGGGATTCCATCAGTCACAAGAGAGATATTTCCAAGGAGTTAGATCCTGATTTCAACTTGCCAAAGATCCACTTGATGTCTTATTGGGCAGAACTGATTCGTTGATATGGAGAGTTCCACAGTATTCCGCCAAGAGAGATGAACAAGCACATGCAACCAACCTGAAGGATGGTTTACACGCCTCCAATCACAATCCCAATCACCTGCCACAAGTAATCACCTTTCAGTTTCGCATTCTCAGCTTCGAAACCACAGGGCTGAATCTCCAAGCGCTTGCTCAGAGTTGGTAGAACCGCACTGCCGCTTGCAAATTCTTCCCATCCGGAGCTGATTGGACAGCCCCCATGAGCTCCCAGTGCTATATGAAGCCCGAAGTTATCGGACCCCAAAATCGCTGCGACGGAAAGCATCTGGATGCTATAACCTAAGACTGCAGAGCATTACTCCACAATATGCATGACGCAACACACAGTACGGCAATATACAGCGGTGCACGCGAGTCAATACATCATAGGAGTCGTAACAAGACATACATATCGGATGAACAACCTCATACAATGCAGCTCTTTATTTACCATGGTATGTAGGTTCAAGTTGAGTGTTTAGTAGGCGAACACATATCACAATTGTGTCGATGCACAGAAAGCCTGAGCAGGGGTGCAGGGAATCGATCGCACAATGGAGTGTAGGTAAAGCAACGGCCGGGGAGGTTATATGGTCCGTTGCATGGGCTTCCACAGTAGCGACTTCAGTGACTATTCAAAATCCAGCTCCAGAACGAGGATAGAGCTTTGTATAAATACTGGTTAGCCCTGTCACAGGCTACAATATCTGAAAATTTCGGGAACTAGGATCCCATCTCGAAATTGGTACAAGTGAGAAAACCTCAACCTGTGGTTGGTATGAAAGTATTCATTGTGGGAAACATCATCGGCAGCGCGCACGTACTGCCGGAGATAGCTACTAGTAAGCCAGACCACGGAAGAAACAACCGATGGATTATCAATAGCAACATAGATCTGGCGACTTGGAATGATGGGTATAATTAGTAAAGAGAGAATTGCATTTGGCATGCAGGAAGAATGAACACGATGAGAGATAATCGCAATGTCACCAATCACATTGCAATCCCAATGCAAGCCAGAACCCAATCAACCCATACCAACGTTTGGTCACAGTTGGCCACAACCGCAGAGTGTTGATGCAATATAGGAGACCAACACAGTGAGAAGAAACAGCGAAACTGCAATTGGTGGGCAATATGCAATGCGACGAGTGGCATTGCGGCTGGGCACAGAGTAATCCACCACCAGGGTATCTGTGATGAGTCAGACACAGCATGCCCACTCTGACCGAGCCATTCCCCCTGGAACAACATATTTTTGCCGATGTTATTTCTTCTGTAATAAACCGGAAGTCGAAGTGGGTGAGTTATTTACATGACTATCTTTCCCACCCCTGTGGGAAGTGCAAAATGGGAGGTCTGCACTAGACCTTACAAAACAAATCAGACGCTCTTTTAGGGGAGAGACTTCAATAATAGCATTCCCCAGTGGGAAGCTCAGAATGAAAGGTCTGGTGATGTCTTAGGAAACAGAATCAGATATCCTGTTGCAGGGAGAGAGACTTCATTTAATGGGGGTGAACATCTTAGACTTACTTAAGCGCTGCGCTGGCCGGAATCTTACCATGTTGGACATGGTAGCGGGCACTGTGAGATAGTCTAACAGTGATATTGGTCTCTCTACTCTAGTCGACTCTCATGATTAATCATATAAGCACACAGAAAGTGTCTTTTTTGATTCTTGTTGGTCACAATTCTGTGGCTGATTGGCTGCGTGGCTGATGATTGCAAGTATACACTACAAGAACTCAGATTAGAACAACCCACCAATTTAAGTTTGCAAGTTGCACTCTGGCAACAAAGTGTGATATATATGAAATGTATATAACTCTACCTGCTTTCACATTCCAGCTTGACATTCATGATATTTTTAATAATGGGTGAGTAGTTGTGGATTAAGACCTGAATGGTAATGTTTCTTTACAATAGGATGCAGAGAATTTGCAATGGTGTAAATTGGACCATGGGAAGTGAACTATGACCAATTAGTGGATGTTTCATCCCTAGAACATGTTGTGATCAGAGCAAAACTTGGTGACATCATTGGATTTCAAATAATTCCAATTGCTTTACAGAAAGCTTCTTTTCTATTGACAATAATTGCTCTGGCCATAGAAATGGTACCAACTTACAGAGACTTGGCGACATCGGCAAAAGTGCAAATCGACTATAGACTGCGCTACACACGCCCGCGCAGTCGCACAGCTCATAGCAAGCTTCCGGTGCACCCCTCCGTGACGTGCAGCCTATAATCGTCTATAGTTGATTGACAGAGATGTGTGTGTGGGCCTATGGAGCAATATACAGCTGGCGGCCGGAGATGGACCTATACCAGTCTTCACTGCCTGCAGTCTTCGCTGCTATACTACTACAGTACACAATCGCTGAGAGCCCGCTTCAGCGTCTACTTGAGAGCCTGCTTGAGACCCTGCTTGAGAGCCTGCTTGAAAGCGTCTTTGAAAGCCTGATTGAGAACCTTCTTGTGAGAGACTCGCATCGTGAGGAGTAGAGTTTCCCACGGGAAACTTTTGGCCGATGGAAAACCCTGAGTTTGTGGAAGCTTTGGCTAATAGAAGGCTCTAAGTCTGTGGAAGCTTTGCCTACCAGAAGGCTCTAAGTCTGTGGAAGCTTTGATGCTAACAGTGACATAGCCAACATACTGTCTAAGTGCTTCTGATACAATGATCACCACTACCGACACCATTATCATCACTATGGCCATCATCACCATCGACATCATCGCCATCATCACCATCGCCATCATCACCATCACCATCATCACCTTCAGTTCTGAATGCGCACAAATACGCCCACAATGGGAGCGAAACGCGCAGTAGATTCCTCTGGAAAACCTGAGTCGGAGATCTGCTCTCCCCAAGATCCAATTGTCTACCATTCCTATAGAATGTAAGGCTTCAATTGTAAACACCATGGTCGTGAGGCATCATGAGCTTTCGTCTTGGTGGGCGTGCTAAAGATAAGCTTCAGAGTATGATATAAACCGAGGTCATGAGTTCGGCCGCGCGCCACCCGCCACCCGCCCCCGGCCTTACACCTCCTGTGTCCCCGGGCCCTGAGTCTGCAACTCAACAAGTCTCTGGATCGAGCATGTAGGAGCATATTCGGGAGGAGTATAGTTTTCCACGGGAAGGTTTTGGCCGATGGAAAACTCTGAGTTTGTTGAAGCTTTGGCTAATGGAAGGCTCTAGGTCTGTGGAAGCTTTGGCTAGTAGAAGGCTCTAGGTCTGTAGAAGCTTCGGCTAGTAGAAGGCTCTAAGTCTGTGGAAGCTTTGGTTAGTAGAAGGCTCTAGGTCTGTAGAAGCTTTGGCTAGTAGAAGGCTCTAAGTCTGTGGAAGCTTTTATGCTGACGTTGACGTAGCCAACCTACTTGGATAAGTACAATGACCACAATCGCCGACACCATCACCGTTGCCATTCCCAATGCCATCTTCCCCGTCAGCCCCGGACCAAATGCACACACATACGCCTACAATCGATGGGAAGCGGGTACTAGATTCCGCTGGAAAATCTGAGTCTCAGATCTGCTCTCCCCAAGATCCAATTGTCTACCTTTTCTACGGAATCTAAGGCTACAATTGTCAACACCATCAGTATCAGGCATCTTGAGATCATGTCGTGGTGGCCACGCTAAAGACAAGGTTCAGACTCTGATATTGACCGACGTCATGATTTTGGCCGCCATACCCCACCTGCCTCATGGCTCCTGGTGCCTGGCTTCTGCAACTCAGTCGGAGGTCTCTGGATCGAGCATGCAGGAGCGTACATGGGAGCATATTGTCAAGTGAGATTTCGAGTGTCTTCCCTCTTGAGAGTGTACTTGCGAGTGACTTGGAGGTGTACTTTGGTGCGTACTCGGAGGTGTTCTTGGGAGTGTCTTGAGAGCTTACTTGGGAGTGTATTGTCAAGCAGGTTGGGAGCGTGTCATCGCGTGCAATTGGCAGTGTACTTGAGAGCGTGCTCGAGAGTGTGATTGAGAGCAACTTGAGAACATACTTGGGAGCGTATAGTCAAGCAGGCTGGGAGTGTGCCATCGAGTGCAATTGGGAGTGTACTTGAGAGCATGCTCGGGAGTGCGATTGAGAGCGTCTTGAGAGCTCACTTGGGAGCGTATAGTCAAGCAGGCTGCGAGTGTGCTATCGAGTGCAATTGGGAGTGTACTTGAGAGCGTGCTCGGGAGTGTGATTGAGAGCATCTTGCCAGTTGACTTTGTAGCGTATAGTCAAGCAGGCTGGGAGTGTGCCATCGAGTGCAATTGGGAGTGTACTTGAGAGCATCCTCGGGAGTGTGATTGAGAGCGTCAACAGAGCTTACCTGAGAACGTAAGTCAAGCAGGCTGGCAGTGTACAGTCGAGTGCAATCAGGTGTGTACTTCAGAGCGCATTTGGCAGTTTGGTTTCAAGTTTGTTGAATGCAGCATGATGTATAGTATGAAGCGCACATAATTGCACCCGTATCATAGTATTGTAGTCGATCTGCAGGTCCGTAGGACTTCATAGTGGCATGCGTCAAATATGCTATGGATCACAGATCCAGAAGCGGCTTCTCTATGAGTAACGCGTCGCGTAAGGTCATTTTTCCCGGTGCCAAGATATCTTAGTGGGCTTGGAACCTGTACAGTGGGTGTACCGTAGGAGATGGAGTTCAGTCTAAACAGGGTGGTTAAAACAACCATATCTTATTTCCTCTGCTTATATCGGCATGGAAAGCCACTAGTGGGATGGTGGTGCACAGGGATACAAGTGGTGGACTGGGTGATGGCAAGTGCAGACATACAGAAGACCCAGAAGTAGATTGATACACCGAATAAAATGAAATTAGATAATTCGTGACCCATTGAAAAGCTGTCTGTGGGATTGTAATCCACATTGTTTTGGGCAGATTGCAGTAAGACCTTCCATCACCTTGCGAGTTGAATATAATACTAAGACGTGCAGACAGTTTTGTGCGCTTCATACCATTCATTATGTTACATTCAACAATACAGCTGAATACAATTTATTGTATTGTTCCAAGTACACTATCCAGAATCTCTTAAGTACACACCTGAGTACGATCTCAAGTATGCATCCAATTCCACTTACTCACACATTCCGAGCCTGCTTGCCTGTATCCTCCCAGAGTAAGCTGTCAAGAAGAATCCAAGTACACTCCCAGTATGTTTCCAGGTATACCTCATAGGATATTATCAAGTACACTTCTGAGCATGCTCTCAACAATGCTCCACATTGCACATGATCATATACTAGCTGCCATATATGCTCTTATGTAGTCTCTCAAGACGCACTCAGGCATACTTTCAAGCATGCTCTCAAGTATGTTCCCAATTGCGTTGCATGGTACACTCCCAGCCTACTTGGCTCTATGGTTCCAATTTCCCTTTCAAGAGGCAAGATACTCCCAATTTCACCTGACTATATGCTCTAAAATATACTATTGGGTATTTGATGGTGAGAATTCCAGAGTTCCAGTTACCAGGCAACAGGAGGCAGATCATCGGTAGTGGGTAGTGGATTGCATACTGTGGCAGACAGCATAACATCAATCAATGTCAAAGTGTGAATCATATCTATATTGTGCCCACCACATTGAGATCGCACAATACCTCATCGTTATGGTATCGACAATCACAATTGAAGATTCTGCCGCAAGAGTAGAACATTGCACAGTGCGACTTAGTTTGTCTAGCCAAATGTGCTGCCCACAGCCAACAGATTGTAGGTGTATGTGTGCACAGTCGGTGCAGCGTTGATAATGATGATAGCGATGATATGATGGCCATGGTAATGATAGCGATGATAGTACTGGTGAGCATGATCAGAGTAACAGATGAACTGAAACAAGAAGCATCAGCAAAAGATGTTTCCGTCCGGGCAGAATAGCTCCTTTACGGTAGACACGCTCCGTCAGAGCCGTCAGAGATACCACGGTGGCCAATAACTCTGCCCCCGGCCTCAATACCACGTATCGCGTTGCATATCGCTCTCCAATCGCTATTTAACCGTTTCTTCTTACTCGATTGGTCTCCAATTTTAAACGGAACCTCTGGAGTTGTGGCCAACTGTAACCATACATAGGATTGGATTGATTGGGCACGTGCTTGGATCGGGATAGCAATGAGATCGGTGACGCTGCGAAGATCTCTCCTCAAGTTCCTTCAACCTGCACGCAAAATGCAATTCTCTCTTTACTAATTATTCAGGATTGCAAGGCGATGGGTGATGCTGCGAAAATCTCTCCTCGCGTTCCATCTACCACTGCGCAAAATGCAATTCTCTCTTTACTAATTATACACATCATTCCAGGTCGCCAGATCAATGTGGCTATTGACATGCCATTGCTCATTCCGTCCGTCTCCTGTCTTACTACTACTAGCTATCGCTGGAATTATATGTGCGCAGGCAACGATGTTTCCCACGCTGAAAACTTGCAAAGCCACGGCAGCTGGTCCTTTTCTCCCATGTACAAGTTTCGAGACTGGATCCAAGTTACCCGAGTTTCCCGGTATTGTGTTCAGCGCCAGAGCTAACCAGTACTCAACAAAAGCTCCTTCCTCGTTTTGGAGCTTGATCTTGAATAGTCGTTGCAGTTGCAATGGGAGACACCCATTCAGCGTGCCATAACACGTCCATGGGCGTTGCTTTACCCACACCCAGTCATTGTGTTGATCCCCTCAGCGCCAGCTCTGGCTTCCTGCACATCGACACATCTGAGATATGCGTTCACCTTCTAAACCCTCAACTTGAACCTTTATACTATGGTAAATACTGAGCTGCATTGCATGCAGTTGTTCATCCGATATATACATCTTGTTACGACTGTGATGCTTTATAAACTCCAGCGTGCCGCTGTATATTGCTGGGCCATGCATTGCGTGTTGCGTATTATCGAGTAATGCTCTGAAGTCTTTGATCAGAGCGTCAGGATGGTTTCCATCACGGTGGTTTTGGAGTCCCCTGAATTTGCGCTTCGCATATGACTGGGGCCTCTGGGGGGCACCCAGATCAGCAACGGAAGGGAGGACTTTGCAGGCTGCAGCGCTATTGTCCCGACGCTGAGGGAGGTCTTGTTGAATGAGCTCTCTGATTTCGAAGCAGAGCATCAGCAAAAAACATTTCCGTCCAGGTGGAATGGCTCCATCAGAGTGGACGCGCTCAGTCAGAGCCTCAAGAGACACCCCAGTGGCGCATTACTCCGCGCCCGGTGTCAATACTACGCGGTGAGCTGCATACCGTCCTCCGATCGCTGTTTTGCCGTTTCTTCTCGCTCTTTCCGTTGTAAACAAACACCCTGGCGTTGTGGGCAACTGTGTCCATACGTCAGAATGGGTTCATTCGGTACACACTAGCATCAGGATTGCACTGGGTGACGCTGCAAAAATCTATCCTCACGTTCCTTCAACATTAAGCTCGAGGAGCGTAGGTAGTAGGTGAGAAGATATGATACTACCAGGCCGTGAGGATCCACGCCATTGCATAGATCCACGAATTCTCAGAAAGTGCGAGTGAGACGAAAAGTTTGGAGAGATAGAGTGTGTATTTTCGTGGTATGACAAGATGAGATCAACATGAGATGCTGTCTATCTACCGCGGGGTCTCCCAAATATATACTCCACATCGCCCATTCCACCTCCGTTACCCCTGTATCTCAGTACACCCACCGTCGCTCCTTAACTATATGCTTGGAAACCGTGATTGAGCTAGTTTGGAGATGCACTTCGAGGCCGTGCTCGAGTGAACTGACAGATTCACTTTGAGGCCGTCATCGAGCGTGTGTGGATATGCACTTGGAGGCCGAGATCGAGTGAACTCAGGAGGCCGTGATCGAGCAAGTTTGGAGATGCACTTGGAGGCCGTGATCGATCGAGTGTGGAGATGTACTGGGAAGCCGTGATCAAGCGAGTTTAGAAATGCGCTTGGAGGCCGAGATGCGGTGCACTGAGAGATGCACTTGGAGGCCTTGATCGAGCGAGTTTGAACATGCACTTGGAGGCCGAGACAGAGTGAACACAGAGATGCACTCTGAGGATATGACAGAGCGAGTTTAGAGATGCACTTGCAAGCTATGATCGAGCCAGATTCGAGGAGTACTTGGAGGCGGTCAACTTGAAGGGAGGCGTGACGGCAGCTGAGACTCTATTCATTGGTTAACTTGTAATTGTGGGAATGTAGAGAGTTGAGATCAACATCCGCCGAGAGATGAGAAACTGTCTGGGAGCGGGAGCCTGTCTATCTTGGGATGATTCAGTACTTTGTGTACACTGTACCAAGTGTCAACTCATGATTATGGCATGGATAGATAGAGAGGGATGACATAACTTCGTGTTCTTAGGTGATGATAGAGTTGACCACAACAAAGAGAGAGATCAGAGGAGATGGGGGAAATCATCATCAGAAATTGGGACTTGAGAGAATTTCGTATGCGAGTCAATTAACCTTCCCCAATAGGGCATGTACAAGTCCCGATCCGCCGGGTAATAACACCAATACGATGTCTTCTAAACCCGATCAGGCCTCTTCTAAACCGAATCAGGCAAGTCATACTCCTAATATGTCATAGCCACTCGTATCCTCCATATCGCTCTTATCATTTTCCCCCATCTCTCTCTTTCTTGTCCACAACTCTACCATCATCGCAAGAACACACAGTTAAGTAATCCCTCTCTATCTCTCCATGTGATCATCATGAGTTAACACTGAGTGCAGAATACACCGAGTACAGTATACACCAAAGATTGTCTGTCGTCCCTTCATTCTCAAGATTTCGAGTTGACCCCTGAATGTTGCTTCAGCTTCCGGCGTACCTCCCTACTGATCCACCATCCCCAGCCGGCCCCTATCGGAGCTCCAAAGGTAACGCCACCTCGTCACAGTCCCATGGTTTCGAGATAACTAAGCGATGAATGGAGTCTCAGCACCTGGCGCGCCTCACATCGACCGCCTCCAGAACGACCACCTCCAAACACTCCTCCAATCTCGCTCGATCACAGCCTGTTACAAGTGCATCTCCAAACTCGCTGGTCCACGGCCTCGGAGTGTATCTCTGAGTTCACTCAATCTCGGTCTCCAATTGCATCTCCAAACTCGGTCGATCACGACCTCAAAGTGCATCTCTGAGTTCACTGCATCTCGGCCTCCAAGTGCATCTCGAAACTCGCTCGATCACGGCTTCCCAGTGCATCTCCAAACTCAATCGATCACGGCCTCCAAGTGCATCTCGGAGTCCACTGCATCTCGGCCTCCAAGTGCATCTCCAAACTCGCTAGATCATGGCTTCCCAGTGCATCTCCAAACTAGATCGATCACGGCCTCCAAGTGTGTCTCCACACTAGCCCGATCACGGCCTCCCAGTGCATCTCCAAACACGATCGATCACTGCCTCCAAGTGCATCCCTGATTTCACTGCATCCCGGCCTCCAAGTGCATTTCCAAACTCGCTCGATCACAGCTTCCCAGTACATCTCCAAACTCGATCGATCACGGCCTCCAAGTGCATCTCTTAGTTCACTCGACCTCGGCCTCCAAGTGCATCTCCAAACTGACTCGATGACAGCCTCCGGGTGCATCTCTGAGTTCACTCAATGGTCATTTGCACGCGCACCTCGAATTGCTCTCAAGCACCGCCTGCAGCCAGTCCAGATATACCGCCTGTAGATTGGTAGCTATATAGACACATAAATTGATCGGTGAGAATACAACCTGAATACCTGAGTTTTAAAAATCGTTGAATGATTAGCAGTAGCTATGAGTTCCAGGCGCACCAGCAGCGTTCTCAAAGAAGATGTTGTGTATCCCAGACTTCTCTCCTGTGATTTGAGGCGCTCCAAGACATGTCACCGGCGCTCACAGGTAGCATTAACATCGCCACGCGTTGTGTGAACGGCTAAAGCATAACTGTTGCCCCTGCGAAGAGTGTAACACAGCTGTCGTTCTGATGGTGCGTATACCAGCGGCATACTAGTAAAGGTGAGTATGCAACGCGACCCGTCGCCTGGGCGAGGGGAAGCATGTAATTTTCCGTCAGAGGGTACGAGGTTCCGTCAGATCCGTCAGAGCCGTCCAGAACACCCAGGTGTTTCACACAGAAACTACGGTTGTTACTGATGAGGATGTGACGCTGAAAGGTGATTACTTGTGGCAGGTTGTTGAGATTGTGATTGGAGGCGTTCCAACCGTCCTTGAGATTCGTTTTATGTACTTGTTCATGTCTCCCGGCAGAATACTCTTCAAAGGCTCCACATGGACGAACCTGTTTGGCCCAATGAGACATCAAGTGGATCTTTGGAGTGTTGAAGTCGGCATCTAACTCCTTGGAAATAACTATCATGTGGCTAGTATATTCCCGCCTGGCGTTCATTTCATGCAGCTTCTTGGACAGCGTCCAAGTTTCAGCATTTGATGCCTCGTCTACCTTTCTCTTCTTCACCAGTTCCGATCTCAATGCATTGCCTTTGGACTTCACCTATTTGCCAGCTCGCCCGAGTAAGAACATATCATTGAAGGTGTGAAAATGATGCAAGGTGTCCTCCATGTAGCTCGAGGTGGCATGATTGTGAGATTTATATCGAGCATAAATCTAGAATTCTAACAACGCCCGTGTGCACTCAATTGCGCGATTGAATATGGGACGCTGAGTGGGGTTTCCACCTCGTACTGACTGGGTTACACCTCCAAGCAGGTACCGGCTCATTTCCTTCATCTCCTTCCCATTCCATTGAGAAACTTCCTCTTATGACTTAGTTTTTGGTTTGAGGTCGTGGAACGCAGGCGCGGATAGCCATATTGCTTTGTACTTGTCGAGCCGCTCGTGCGTCTTCATGAAGTGGAAAATCCACATCTTGTGGTGGTCAAGCATGCCGATCTGCAATGACTGGAGGAGCTCGGGCTTCGGGAGATCACTCACAATACAGGAAATATGTCGAAACACTTTGAATTCTCAGTGAACATGGAGCGATGTGAGTTAGGCATCCGGTGCCTTGGTGTTGGCGTCGCTGAGCGTGTTGTATTGGTTGTGATCCTGCCGGCGGTGTTCCTTCTCAGGATGCACATAATCTCCAAGTTCTTTATTTGGACACTCACACGAAAAACAGACATGCCGCTCGAGATGATGTAGGCCGTTACACTCTGGACAACCTGCAAGCCATGTTGCTAAAACCGGTTTGCAACACGTGAAGTTGCCATCTGAACAGAGAATGTTGAAATACCCACTCCCAGTGCTGGGATTTTGTTCAAAGGTGCATGGCTGGAATAGCTGCCAGAGTACTTCGTTCAGCACCTCTCGATTGGTTTGCCGCTGCTCATCCCACTGCGTTTGAGGAATATTGACGGTTTTAATTGGAGTCGGTAGGACAGCGACCATTACGACGCTGTGCGTTGAGGCCGTCTGGCGGACCTTCGAAGATAGATTACCAATTGTCATATATAGAGGCCACTCTTTCTTGTTGCCAGCAAAATTGGAGATATGAGTTCCATTAGACATGAAGATCAAGGGAACCAGGGAATCCCGTACTATGAGTGTTGACTCAAGATGGATTAGAACATCATTATCCCCAAGTATCGTCCCTTACCTGTGTCTCCCACCACCTGTCCGCGGTGTGCATTTCGGTATAGAGGCGTTTCGGGAGCGTATCGCTGTCAAAGCAACACTGAAGGGCGAAAATGAAATGCTCTGCATAGACTGCCTGTCGCATCAACCATCTCATGCTTTTGATGATGTCTCGACTCCAGGAGATGATAGGGCGTGGGTGATTGTCATTCCATCTCATATTCTTGTGAGTGTGTAGTTTCCACTCCCCAAGAACCTGATCATCTTGAATGGTAGCCACGAGCTTCTGGACCCCATCCCCATTTTTGAAGGTTGGGAAACGCAGAGCGTTGTTTTCTTCCTTCAGCCTGTTGTCATAGTAAGTCTTCATGCCCTTCTTCTTGATCTCACACTGGATATATTTGTCCTCTTCACGTGTCGCAAACGGATAGTAGGGATTGTTTTGTAGATTCGTCTCAAGGCAGCCCTGAGCGTTGCATTCACATTCCTCAGAATTGTACTCGATCAGCGGAGCGCCGGCGCTGGGGAATATTTCCGTCCGCTGCAGAGGTGGCGGGCTTTGAGTCTCCGTGTCTGCGATGTTGTAACCGTGTTCGAGGTAGGGAAACGCGTCAAAGTGTTCGACTGAATCTTTGTTAGCATTGAATTCACGACGCTGAGCGGACTCAGCGCGTCGGGGTGGGCTGCGAGCACTCAGATTGTTCTGAAAGTGTTCAGGATGGTGTAATTTGATCTGTTTAATTTGCCAGCTGGCTGAGGTGAACTTCTTTCAGCACGAAAATTCGGGGCAACAGACAGGGGTCTTCTCTGGCATTGTTGAAGACACGCGAGGAGTGGAGTATTCAATGTAGTAAGGGATGAAAGTTGGTGCTGGGCCTGAGTAGTCTGGTGTGGGTATCAGCTCATGATACTTGAGAGATTTATTGAGCCTCAACACCAGCACAAGGAGGTTCCTTACACACCAGGAGTTGTAAAAACACTGCATGTGCGATGTCCCACAATACTATGAATTAAATAAAACCAATGAAACAAAACCAAGACAAAACCTATAAATAAAATAAACCTTGAGCGATCCAAAAACCTCGCGACACGTGTAATAATCAATGCCTGAGATACATAGATTAGAACAAAGGAAATGAATAACACAAGAATCGGACCCTAACCCGAACACAACAACCATCGCCTCCACTGAAACGCGAGGACTGGTTCACTACTTGCCTACCAAGCCATCCGGGCATGCCTCAGCGAGAAGGTAATCAGGGAGAGGGTTGTCGGGGAGAGGGTCATCGGGGAGAGAAACATCAGGGAGATGGATATCGGGGAGACTGTAGCCACCTTCCAATTTCATCAGTAGCTGCTGACCCACATCCACATCGGAGGTGTTTCCGGCTGCCTCAGCATCTCTCTGAGTTGCCACCGCCAGGCGAGGTTTTGGCGGTGTCACAAGCCCCAAATGCAACAGCCCACTGAGGGGATGATTCTCCGGAGTTCGTGGTCTTGGGCGAGGGTCCATGGTTTCTGGCCTTGGGGCACGCGTCGGAGGTTGTGACCGTGGGGTATGCTCGGACATTTCCTGGCATTGCTCAGGTAGCAGGATTGGCTGATCATCTACCAAGGTATCTACATCATCAGATGAGATATTTACCATCTCTCCCTGGCCAATCATCTGAGGTTCTTTGCCATCATCCTCATCCTCATCCTCCTCCTCATCATCATCCACCTCCCTCGCCTCCTCATCTTCCTTCATTTCATCTTCCTCCTCTTCATCGTCACCGTCCCTTTCCATATGCACATCGCCGTCTAAATCAATGCGGTCTGGTGTGTCCACATCATCCTCCATGTGCGTATCCACATCAGGATCAAGTTGTGAGTCATATTCGCCGTCCCACTCAGTAGAGTCAGTTTCATCATCTGAGGAAATGGACACGGTGGGCGATGCTTCCGGCTCTAAATATACCCCCTCTAGTTGACCCTCTGTGTCAGAATCTGCCACATACAGTTGAACCATACTTTTCCGTTTACCGTTTCACTTTTTCTTCCCCTTCTCTTTCCCCGTCCAATTCTTTGTTTCCTTCCCTTTCCCGGTCCCTTTCTCACCGCCCTACGGGTCCTCCTCACCCTCCCCGTGGTCGTTGTGATTGTCATCTCCAGGAGGCCTCAGTCCACTGCTCCGCGCTGTGGGATCCGCCCAGTTCTCAACATGGTCATCCTCGTCGATTATCTCATCCAAATTCAGTGGTCTAACGGCCAGGAAATCGCCCTGCCTATACTGCCGGCAGCTTGGGGACTCAATCATTGCCCTGAGATCATCGCGACCATACCAAGAGAATCGCACACTGGTTGGTATAACCTTTCCCGAGCAGGTTATCATCAGATTGGAGAGATCAACTTGATCCCCAAAGGCACGGGGGTTGTCCCACCTCCAATTGTTCATTTGGTCATGGGTTTTGTCAAACATTTGCCTCATATATGAGCTGAAGGCTGCCCACCACTCCCGGAAAGGTGAACTCCTGCACCTGCGGTGCAGCGACATCAGCTGGAATTGTGAAAAGTGGCGAGTCGTGACTGGATGAATAAAGATTATATCATAAAAGCGGTCCCAGGGTCACTCATCTTTGACGCCGGAAACATTGTGTATTCCTAGGAGTCCACGGATGTGTTCAGAGATGAATTCTTTTATACGGTCCCGATCCAATGACAGATGTCAATTTATAACCGATGTCGGCATTGTTGCCCTAGCAGTTGCGTTCCCCTTGCCTTTGCAGCTTCCGTTTGTGGCCATCACTGCGAGTTGAAAATGAATCTACATCCTAGGCTCTAGCATTATGATATAGTTGAACTTAGTGAAAGGAAGTGCAGACTGAACGTAACAAGCTGTGTAACTTAACGGGTGTATGTTGGAACGAGAGGCGTTGTATTGTGCAAGCCACGTGATATCGAGATCAGGACGCTGTCGGTGTGTATAATACAGGAGGATAAGAGAAAGGAGATGTATGTGGGAAGAAGGGATATATATACTCGAGTTCCGGCGATTTCTTGGTTCAAGGTTCAACATGTGAGTTGTGTTGGTTAATGAACACAAAACGATGCAGCCTTCATCTTGCCGCACCACCAGGCATCACATGAACGACAAGCCTCGAGACGAGATTTATTACGTGTGGCGTGGATAGTTTGCAATGCCGGGTGTTGCTTTGGCATCTCACAACCCTTTCAACGCTCAGACCTCGTGCATCTCGGAGCAAACTGAGTAGTTCTCAAGTTATCCCTACTGTGCTACCATTCAACATGGCTACAAACACCTAGCGGTGGAAAATGCAGATGCAACTGATGTCATAGGATAGAGAATACGTCATTGTTCGCTTTGCAATGATTTTAACTCTGCCAAAGGCGGTTTTCCCCAGGGAAGCTGAAGATATACACAATCGATGGTTCGAAGTATTGTGCCCAGAACGAGTGCAATACTGTGATAATCAAGCCAAGAAGGCATAAACACCATTCGAGGGGTGCAAACGAACCTTCAGACCTTGCTGTAACTGTGAATATCGATGCTGAGTTTAATCTGAGTTTAATCTGATGGCAGTTAACCCCATAATTGAATGCTTTTGAGGGGATCTCGTCCCCGAGTATTGTTACGGATTAGAGTCTAGGGCGCTCAACATTGCGCCTCCCTTTGTTGTCGAATCCCTCCAGCGTTTCTCAAATAGGAGTCTACCTCGCCAGCCATTGCATATACATCCAGAGTAAATTATTCCCACAATCTTAACATCGAACATCCATATCGGATTATGCCTTCCCAAAGGCCTCACCTTGTCACGTCTCCGGTTGTACGAAATGTTTGAAGTTTTTCTAATTATCAGAATCAACAAAAGTGTAGGCCTTCGGGGAATGCTCAACTTCCCCTTGCTAAGAGACGCGTTTCCGTACCAGCTGGCGAGAGAGATTCCTGTCAAGAGGGAGTTCCGTAACATCTACAATCCAAGCTAAGAACTCCACACCCTCATCTTCGCTGAAAAATTCTCGTGTTGCCGATATCGCTGAATGCGTGACTTCCACCCTGGGGGCTAAACAGCGACGGTGAATAATTACTCCAACCGCCACGCCGGGTACAAACAGTAGTAACACATCAGCACCCAGCCAAATCACACAGACAGAATCAACGGATCGCGTCGTATCCAGCACCGTATCCGGCATTACTAGCACTCCCACTCATCTCAGCAGTCTTTAAAACCTGCTTACCCCCATCCCGAATCCAGAGGCCCGCATGATCATTACAAATCCACTGCCAACGCGAGCTACAGAAACGAATCAGAGACAGAGGCAGTGACAATTGCAACTGCGGGCAGTGTCTACACCTCGATCAGTGGTCGCTGGAAGTCACAGTATTCATTGATTTGGTCACTCCATAATGACACATCTTGTATTTGCAATGGGCAGACTCCTGGTGCTCTACATGTGAAACAGACGGCTGTTTATGAGTGCAAGTGACTTGGAGACTGTAAGTTGTGCAATGTGGCGCGTTGCAAAAGCATTAGCTGAAGCCCAACACTGGTAGATAATAGAGACGTACTTGAACACAGCGATGCAGCAAAACAACATTTGGTCAATAGCATTTGAGGCACGCACAAAGGAGATCTTGAAAGAGGTATGCTGAAGCAACGGCCAACGTTGGATATTACACGCTCAAACTGGTACCAGGTTCGCGCACAACTTGATACGGTTTAATCCCATTGTATTCAATCAGCGATGGCGAACATAGCAGAACCTTATGATCTCCACTGCTTTGAATCCAATGCAGAGTGTTTGGAATTCATTGTTTCCCTTCTGGCAGACAATAAGTATCTTTTTCCTATAGCAGAGTGTGTGGAAGGTGGTGTACATGGTCCAACTTCAACGCAGAGAGAGTCAAAAGCTGCTAAAGAAGGGCTAGCATCGACTTTACATCCTGACGGACTCAATCTTGCAGTTGATCTACATCAAATATCATCATCGGGCGAATAACCGTGGTATGTATTCTGATGAATTTTATAATTGCATGATTGACGACAAGGACGGCAATATACCCTCGCCACCGACCATGTTTACCTCCACCACATTGCGCCATGCTCTCATAGAGTGGCAAAAGAACAAAGGTGTTCATCCGAAAGCTTCCAAGTCAAGGCTGAATACGAACAGACCTGATCGCTCAAACTACTTCAACTACAAACATGACGGTGGTAAGATCGTATACTGCTGCGCTGTAACGGGTCGCAAGTTGTTAACCTCTCCTGAGGTTGCAGACACATATAAATTCTTGATAAATACCTGGAACACACTACCGGAGAGCTACCAGCAGAGGGTGTATCACTATACACTTGCCACAGTCAAGCGTCAGATCCAACAAGCGGAGAACCCAACGCCTGCCGTGGTGATCAGCGTGGAAGCAGCGCGGGTTGCCCATGGTATTCTTCTTGACTATTTGACCTCCGAAGTGGCGCTGGAGGAACATGAGATTGGAAGGACTCACTCAAACATCCCGATAGACACCAATTGCACGGATGACGAACTGCATTTCGTGATGCCAGGGTGCAGCGGGGATTCCGAAGATGAAGTTGACGAAAGCGATGCCATCCCCACCGCCAGCCGGCGACGACATGCCCCTACTGAACTCGAGAGGTTTGACATGGGAACCAGTGATGTCGACGGGTATGAGGTCGAGGATGGCGATGATGCGGATGCCGATGAAGAGGAAGACGCATTGCAAGCCGAGGATGGATCATCACAGAATGTAGAAGACTGAGGGCATAGCAGGTATGACCTGGGAACCAGAGATCTCGACGGGTATGAGGGCGAGGATGGCGACAATGCAGATGAGAAGGAAGAAGCATCGCAAGCCGATGATGGATCAATGCAAAATGTGGAGGACTAAGGGCATAATACTAGAGACTGTGAACATTGGACAGTATATTTCAGACTGGTAAAATGCGATAATGGCGAAGCAAATGCAACGGGAAGTGATGTATTCGAAGCAAAGTCTGTATTGCAACAAGTGACAAAAACACAAAGCTAAGCATAAATGAGAGTGCGGCATGTGGCTATGGGCCGAAGAAAGGCATAAACATCGCCAGGCGTTGTGTGAACGGCTACTGCATAACTGCAACCCCTGCCCAGAGTGTGACATAAGTGTCATTCTGTTGGTGCGTATAGGTCACCACATTCTGGACGCAGAAAATAAAGAAAGCCTAATGCCGGGGCGGCGAGCGAAATATACAATGCGACGCAACCCAACCATATAAAGCATGGTATAATAGCCGCCGGAAGGAAGGTATTCAACACGACCGGTCGCGTGGGTGACGGTCGTGCCTGATTGCCCGTCAGAGGGTACCAGGTTCTGCCAGAGCGGTCAGAGCCGTCCGGAACGCCCAGGTGTTTCAGATGGAAACTAGGGTTGTTGCTGATGAGATGCATTTCATCAACATTCGTGTCAAACCATTCAACAACTCAGATATTTTCATTGGTGAAATGCATTGCAAGGAAAACTCAATTCCTCCAGATGTATGCATCTCTCAGCCGCAGTTCTGAAGCATTCCACTGTCATCCAGATATCAAGTAGGCTCTAAAGCAGGATGTCAAGTAGGCTTCAGAGTAGGCTCTGATAAAGTTTTCAAGTGCCAGCAGGCTCTCCAGTGGGCTCCATACTACTATCACAGCCATGTAGTTAACACAGGCATAAATCCATCTCTGGCCACCAGTCTTATATAGATTTACAGACACAGGTACACACCTCAATGTATTGACTGTAAATCACGATAGACTGCACATTGTGCAGACATGCACGGGATGCTTGCTATGAGTTGTGCATGTATGCAGGTTCACATAGTTCAGGCTATGGTCATTTGTACTTTTGCCGATGTATTATTTTACCACACAATACAATACACACTTTATTCTTTCCAGCACTTGGTTCCATGTACTCATGTTGAGCTTTTGTTGATCCATGCAATATGTGTGGTTCCTAAAGGCTGTGTGTTCTGTCTAATCTTGTCATCATATTCTTATGCTCCCTGAGCTATAGCTGCCCAAACCAGAGTTCCCTTACAACTCTGCAAGAGGCGTGGTGGAATTTTGAAGATAGGCCTTCACCCTTCTAGATCCATCAATTGACCGCAAAAAATTCTAGGGTATATCAAGGGCAGTCCAGTACAATATAGAGCCTCACTCGATTTGCATCTGTGGTCTCGATTCCTTTCTCCATTCCTCTTCTCCACCACACTGTCCCTCGACAGAAACAACCAACAGAGTGGCTGGATAGTCTATTTTGTAGAATATTCACCTGGATACAGACAGTCATTGATGTGGAGGGTGGCATGGCACCATATATGTGGTATTTGGTAGAGAGACAAGGTGGTGCATTCAACTTTTTTCCTTCACACAAATCAAGTCATAGTTGTCACTAGATTATCTTTACATGTTCTAGCACAGCGAAATGGCTGCCAGGACTTGATACCATATCTGGGAATGTGCCCAACTTTTCATACCCTCCAAGCACTTGACAGTCAGGGGTAAGCGAGTTCTGAGAGTTGAGCTGGAGATGATCCATCTTGGTACCTCCAAAGGGCGGCGAAGCCGCCACTGTGACTTGTATGGAATGAGAAGGCCAGATTGGCCGCACCACCATCAGGAGGACTCGGGCCCGGGGTTGAGCGGATTTCGAATCCCAATCATTACAATCAGATCCTGACTGATATGGGTGCATGTATCTACAATTGTTGTCATTCAGGCAGCAGATTACGCTGGAAAATCTCAATTGGTAACCTGCTCCCCCTACGATCCAATTGTCTACCTATCTTTTTGAATTTTGGACTGCAAGTCTCAACATCATGACAGTGAGGCGTCGTGACATCTCGTCGCAGTGGCCACCCAAAAGATAAGGTTCAAACTATGAAGTCGGCCAATGTTACGATTTCAGCCACCATGGGCTTCGTGCGAAGCGCTACGTTCCACCTGCCATATGCACACTGCCTCACCCCCAATGATTCCACCAGTCCAAATGATCCCGGTCTGGGGTAGGGCTCGGTCCAGTCTATTCCAACGGGAGAGTTGGACCGGACCGGACCATAGACTTGCAGTCTTGCACTGGACGGTGTGGCGGAAATCTCGGATCAGGAGATCGCGCACTGCAGCTTCCGTAGGAAGCTACGAAAATGGAGGTTTCGTTTCGAGGAGCGTAGGGAGGGAGTAGCCGCAGCGAGATAGTTGATTGGCTAGAACTAAGAATCAAAAGAGAGAAGAAGGAAAGAGATGAGA
>Ga0307514_10000463_pt1 | contig 86486 bp, 101 predicted proteins | sample 16_EM_MG_FD_203088 | JGI IMG/M metagenome (GOLD analysis project Ga0307514, IMG submission 203088) | Populus trichocarpa ectomycorrhiza microbial communities from riparian zone in the Pacific Northwest, United States - 16_EM | ecosystem: Host-associated > Plants > Roots > Unclassified | place... | reverse complement strand
GAAAGTGAAAGAAGCCTCTCACGGACCTGGCCTCTCATACCACTGGCCGATTGAGCTCTTCTCGTGACTGATATGAACCCCCGCTAAAGAGCATATCACCTGAGCAATACTTGCGAGCCTCAGCGTGTTATGCGCTGTCGGGCGTCCTACAAGTCCCAGTATCACTGCCAGAGGAGAACCCCTAACAAATAACCACTTATGATATTGAACCGGTAATTTTCTGAGAATCTCTTTGTTTTGGAATAATACTGCCCCGATATGTATCGCATCGGGCCTTAACGCCACTCTTTTATCGTAAGTAATGGTATATTCCGGGTGTATTTGCCCATTTCCGAAACAAGCTTACGAACATAGCGGAAAATGTAATTTTCCTTCCGTTATTCCTTGTGCCTTATGTTTATTAAGGTACCAGGCCGGAATTAAAGTGTCATAATCCGATGAAGTTTTCATAACTTCGAATGCATGGTCTTGATTGTCTAAAGTTCTATGATTTCCGAAGGACAATCCTAACGGTATTGTGAAAAGTCCTTCAGTCACAATTCTCGAACCTCCGACATCAGATGCTTTTGCTGGTATTTCTCGTTTTACCACTGGTATTTTGTATGCTTTCGCTGCTTGCGGTGATATAACAAAAGAGGTGCTTCCTAAATCCAGCATGCATCTTAACGGATAGTATTTTCCATCAAAATCTATAAAGAACTTAAAGATTGGTCTTTTCCCTATCTTCGTTGGGGAAACTTTGTACACTTTGGCTCCCTTTCTGGCTGCCATATGGTATACATAGTCGTTTGAAACATTGGGTTTTTTCGGTATTGGAAGAGCAAGCTCCTCTGTAGCTTTGCGTTTGACCATCGCTATCCTTTCGACAATAGCGTAACCACAACGGGTTAAAAGTGTTGGTATAAAGGTAGATAAGATGTTTTTTGTGTGTATAATTTTTAACTCGTATCTCCTTACTGGCCAGCAGTTTTGACCTTCCGGTTATCCTCAGAGGAGAAATATTATTGTTCTTAACTGCTAGCTCCCATTTTTTTTTTTTTTTTTTTCATTCCGACCACCAGTTTGCCATCGCTTCTGACGACTCACTTGAATCCTCTGATTCTCCTGAACACGTTGATTCCGTATTACTAGCGGTATCCCTAAGCTCCTCGCTAGACATATCTGATGCGGTATCCCTTAGCTCCTCGCTATCAGATTCTTCCGTATAAAGATCCTTCTGATCTTCTTCCAATTCATATGCCCCAATTCTCAACTTTTGATATTCTTTGGCTTTAGGGAAATTTGCTGTTCCCTTATCGGTTTTAACTGGTCGATAGCAATCCATTGTTTTGTGGTTGCCTTTCCTATCGGCCGGCCATCCGCATCTCATACATTCCCTAGACTTCTTTCTTCTGTCTAGTTCATCCTGCGGTATTCCTTGCGTTTGCGTAGCAAACGTTTTGATTTCTCCTCCTTTTTTATCGACAAATTTCCTGTCCTTAAACTTTTTCCTGGGTTTATATTCTTTCTTAACCCGAAAATTGTCTTTAGGCTTCTTTTGCCGATCTTCTTTTATTTTTGTGGTTCGGAGCCCCAAATTCTTTCTGGCTTCCTCCCACTTTTCTCCGGTTCTACCGGCTTTAGTAATGATCTCGATCATTTCTTGATCTGTCTTTCCAGTAAGATCTACCACATGCATTTGCCCTAGCACTTTTTCAGGCAATCGATCCAAAATCAGTTTCTTGAGGCCCGCTCCTGTTAACTGGGCCTTATTGTTATACATCTGGATTTTGGTGAACATATCCCTTATGTCGCCCTCATATCTGACTTTTTCTAGGTCCGCATATGCCTCATCTCTAGCTTCTCGATCCTCGAAACGTAAAACCAGATCATTTTGGTACGTTGTCCATGACCTAGGGAACACTCCTTTCAAAGCCTGTCTTTCCCATTGAACATGCCAGGCTGCTGCATATTTCCTCATAAGTCCTCCTATCAAGTTTATAGTACGTCCAGTATTGTCGAACTTCTCGGGTTGGTCTTGGATAAAGGTCTGTACCGTTATCCACCATGGATCGAAATCATCTCCTGGTTTTCCTTCGAAAGGAAAAGCATCTTTGAGTTTAATAGGCTTAACTTTCGCCTTTCTCCTTTGACGTTCTGGCGGTGGAAATAGAGGAGGTGGGCCCGGCGGTCCTGGCGGAGGTGGACCCGGCGGTCCTGGCGGAGGTGGTCCCGGTGGTCCCGGCGGAGTTGGACCTGGTGGTCCTGGCTCTGGTACATTTGGGTCTTCCTCCTCTGATTCGCTACCATCGCCTCCTCTAAGATCATACATATCCCTAGCATCCTGTCTGGTGCTTATAGATTCCTCATCGGAGTATCGGTACGATTCCACATACTGTCTCCTATCGGGATTTGTATAACTAGGCCCCGCGGCTAGTATAGACCTGGGTTTATGCGTAGTGCTTTCCGAAAGCTTATATTCATCCAGATGAACTGTCAGCCCAGTGCTAACTTCTTGAATTTTTGCTAAGGTTTCGTCCATAGCTTTAACATGATTGCTCAAATCTGCCTTAGTTGGCATATCCTTAGTGAATGTTTCCAATCCACCGATTCTTCCTAGCATGCTTTCGATGGTGATTTTCATGGTTTTCGTTTCTTCTTGTAATCTCATAATAGATCTTCGATGGTTAAGAAGAGTCGATCCATTCTCCGTTTGCTTTTTAAGAGAATCTCCTATTTGGCTATGTATTCCGGAAAAGATATCTGCAGCCTCTTTAATGATTATGTTGTCTTGTTTTTGCAGTATCGTAATTCCTTGCCGCATTTCGTTAATTACCGCTTGTTGAATTAACATCTGGCTGCCAACTCCTGAGACTTCTCCTTCTCATTTTGCTTTCTCCGTTATGATCTGCGTTTCTAGTATTTCGAGGTCTTGTCTGACTGCGACGAATTCGTCCTCTATCAGTCCCTTCTCCTCGTTGCATGCTTGTACTACGTGTACCATTTGCTGCGTTAACTCCTGCAGCTTGGTTCTCACGGGATCTGATTCGGCCATTTCGACTTCTCCGAGTCCCTCTATGGCCTCTTCCGGTTCTCCGTACTCTTTGATCAGCCTGATTTCCTCGGCTGCTGCTTCCAGCCTCTGCTGATATTTCCGGCACCATTCCGGCAACGCTCGGGCTGCTGCTGACTTGACTGAGCTCCTCTTCTCGACCCTGGAGCTCGGTTTCTGAGAGGCTTCGCTCAAATACGTAAGCCTGCGCCTCGGGGTTGCCATTTCATACTCTAATCGACGGATGGTTTATTGGTATTGTTAATACGTCTGTTTCGTATTGATTTGGTTCGTGGTCTTCCTGGCAAGAGAGGCACTCGCAATTTGCTGTTGGACAATGATCTGAACAGATCCTAGTTATTCTGTATGCTAGCTGTCCTTGGAACTGCCCAGTTCCTACAGCTATATAACAGCAAGCGTCTCTTCCGCAGAACCTGCACGGTTCTTGCTCGGTATCTCTTATTGCTCTCTGGATGGTGCACCTGATTCAGTAACAGGCTATTCGAATGCAATGTAGCCTGCAGTATCTGATTCCGTTGAAGATACAGCAGTACAGTTGTTGACAATCCTGACAATCAGTCATAAGTGGAGTCTTAAAATATTATACTGTTACGGGGGTATTTTAAGTCCCAGTTTCAATACAACATTTATTAGACTAAATACAGCCGCCTATCTCCTTGTCCTCTTCTCCTTGTCTTCCCAGACTCAATCTCTTATCCTCTAAGAATAAGAGCTTACCACTCTTCCTCGTCTGTCCAAGGTCACTCTTCGGACCCCTCTTCGTAAGGCAATTGTCCGGTAGTAATGTACCTGTGTACATCGTACCCGATATTGCTGATAATCGCTAAGAACAAAAGGTGCAGGGTGATGTGGGTTAAACCCCGCTCGTTACAGAATAAAATGGCGTCACCGATAGTTTTGACGAGACGTTGGTGTGCGTATTGAGAAGCAGTTGGTTTCCACGAACACATATAGGGCGTATTCACGAAGATGGAATAAAGAAGTAATCGTGATGATGTAGTAGATAGAATTCTTAATAATATTTTAAGGTGTTCTTCGCTGGTAATGTCTGACTGTGGATTGCTGCTAGAGCTTGGTTCTCTCCATCGTCGGAGACAATGTGAGCATTTTATAATCGGTGCCTCAGGTAAAGCTTGCCTTCGGCTTTCCATCATGACACCATTATTGCTTGATAGCTTATCTTCGGGAGCAACTGAAGTGCCCCGTTGATAGTGCCACGAGTTCCCCTTGGTTATCGTGTTCATGCATGAGCTGTTTTAAGACATTACGTCCCCTCGCGGGCAGTCCTCATGATCATGATATCAATCGCAAATAATGCCAGCTCATAACCTTGTGTTCGACATCTTGCTTCCCATTCGTTCAGTAGCTAGGACATCTGACAACCTTAGTCTTATCAGTGCTTATCGCAATATAATATTAATAGCTCTTCACTATTAATTACCTCACCATTAATTTAGCTATTCGGCATTGCGTCAGAGATTTAATCGGCGACCAACCGATACTCCGCTAGCGTAGATTAAGACACGTTCTTGACGTTGCAATGCATACGGTCTTAATTTATTAAGCCGGTTTGCTTCTGGCCTCTTATCTTCAGCCAATGCCATTAATCCCTCAGACACTGGATGCTTAGATCTCGACCTTCCGTAGACTGGGGATTGCCGCAAGTGTTCTCACCGCTTTGCACATGAGCTTGCAGATCCCTCGTATTCGCATATTGCAATAACGTCTGCTGTGCATGTTGTTCTGCGTCATCGCAACTTAACTATGCATTGTCCCGCTAAACAGGGTTTGATAAGTGTGGTCAATAATTATGCGCACTGCTGAAGGTTTTTCACTTCCCAGTTAAGGCGACATAATTGCATCATCATAGTTGAATCCGCTAGTGCAACTTCTTAGTCATCACAAATTGATCGACACGCGGCTCAAGTGTAATCCTGCTAAGGATCACTTGACTGACAAACATGTTTACGTATACGCAAGTAGGTGTTTTGCATATGAGCATCCTTAAGACTTGTCACATGTACCTGCTTCGTTCAAATATGTATCATTACCGGTGCTAAAGGAAACCCCCTAACAGAGGTTCCTTACACGCCAGGAGTTGCAAAAACGCTGCATGCGCGATGTCCCATAATACTATGAATAAAATAAAACCAATACAAAACCCAAAAATACATAAACCCTAAGCAATCCAAAAACCTCACGACGCGTGTAATAGTCAATGCCTGAGATAAATTGATTAGAACAAAGGAACCAAACAAGACAAGAACCCGACCCTAACCCAAACACAACAACCATCGCCTCCTCTGCTATGCGAGGGCTGGTTTACTCCTCACCTACCGAGCCATCCGGGCACACCTCTGGGAGGGGGACATCTGGGAGAATGTTGCCACCAGCGAATTCGCCAATCAGCTGCGGATCCACATCCACATGAGAGGTGGTTCCGGCTGCCTCCGCTTTTCGCAGAGTTGGCACCGCCGGGTGAGGTTTTTGCGGCCTCACAAGCCCCAAATGCTCCAGCCCACTGAGGGGATGAGTCTCCAGAGTTCGTGGTCGTGGGCAAGGCTCCGGGGTTTATGGCTGTGGGGCAGGCGCCGGAGGTTGTGGCCGTGGGGTATGCTCGCGCATCTCCTGTTCTTGCTCAGGTAGCACGATTGGCTCATCGTCTACCATGGTATCTACATTGTCAGCCGATGTATTTACCATCTCTCCCTGGTCAATCGTCCAAGGTTCTTTGCCATCATCCTCATCCTTATCCTCCTCCTCATCCTCATCCACCACCTCCTCCTCCTTCTCATCTTCCTCCTCTTCATCTTCCTCCTCTTCATCATCACCGTCCCTTTCCATATCCACATCGCCATCTAAATCAACGCCGTCTGGTGCATCCACAGTATCCTCCATGCGTATATCCACATCAGGATCTAGTTCTGAGTCATATTCGCTGTCCGACTTGGTAGAGCCGGTATCATGATCTGAGGAAATTGACACGGTGGGCGATGCTTCCGGGTGAAAATATACCCACTCTAGTTAGCCCTCCGTGTCCGAGTCTGCCTCATACATTTCCTTCTGCAACTGCAAAGTAACGGCACGAGAGATATCATCTCCCCCTGAGGTTTGTTTAACAATGCCTTTCTCTTTACCATTTCCCTTCACCTTCCCTTTCCCCTTCCCTTTCCCCTCCCCATCCTTTGTTCCCTTCTCTGTCGCTGTCCCTTGCTCACTGCCCTGCATGTCCTCCTCACCCTCGCTGTCGTCATTGTCATTGCCATTGCTAGGACTGCTCCTTCCACCGCTCGGCGCTCCGGGATCTGCCCAGTTCTCATCCTCATCATCCTCGTCGATTATCTCACCCCAATTCAGTTGTCTAATGGCCAGGAAGTTGCCTGGCTTGTACTGCCGGCAGCTTGGTGGCTCAATCTTTGCCCTGAGATGATCGCTACTGTACCAAGAGAAATGCTCACCGGTGCGTTTAACCTTCCCCAAGCTGGTGGTCTGCAGATTGGAGCGATCGACTTGATCCCCGAAGGCACGGGGGTTGTCCCACCTCCAAATGTTCATTCGGTCGCCGGTTTTGTCAAACATTTGCCCCATATATGAGCGGAAGGCTGCCCACCACTTCCGAAAAGGCGAACTCCTCCTCCTGCGGTACAGCCACATCAGCTGGAATTGTGAAAAGTGGCGAGTCGTGACTGGATCAAGAAAGATTATCTCATAAAAGAAGTCCCATCCCCTCTCATCCTTGAGGCCGCAAAGATTGTCTATCTGTATGAGTCCACGGATGTGTTCCGAGATGAATCCCTTTATACAGTCCCGATCCAATGACAGACGTCGATTTATAACCAATGTCGGCATTTTTGCGCTAGGAGTTGCCTTCCCATTTCCTTTGCGGCAGCCCGTTTGTCCCATTGCTGTGAGTTGAAAATGAATCTGCATCCGAGGGATTAGCAGTATGATACAGTTGCATGTAGCGAAAGCAAGCCCAGAGAGAACGTACAAAGTTGTATCTGTTATCAGGTGTGTTGTAGAGCAAGAGGCGTTGTTTTGTGCAAGTCACGTGATGTCAAGAGAGTTGAGGATGCTGGCGGTGTGTTAAATACGGGAAGAAAAGAGAATGGAGGTGAAGGCTGGAAGAAGGGATATATATACTCGAGTTCCTGCGATTTGTTTCATATCCTGCATTTTGTCGGTTAATGAACACAAAATGGCCCAGCCTTCATCTTGCAGAACCGCCACGCACTTCATTAATGAGGAGTGTCGAGACGAGATTTAGTACTTGCGGTGAGGACAGTTTGGGATGCCGGGCGTTGCTTTGGCATCTCATACCACTTTTAAAGCTCAGACCTCGTGCATCTCGGAGCAAACTGAGTAGTTCTCATGTTGACCCAACTGTGCAACCATCTAACACGGCTACCAACGCCTAGCGGTGGAAAAAGCACACGCAATGGATGTCATAGGATAGAGAATACGTCATTGTTCACTTTGCGATGCTTTTACCTCTGCCAAAGGGGGATTTCCACTGGGAAGCTGAGGATATACACAATCGATAGTTCGAAGTATTGTGCCAAGAACGAGTGCAACACTATGATAACCGCGCCAAGAAGGCATAAACACCCTTCCAGCAGTGCAAATAGGTCTTCAGATGTTGGTGTAACAGTGAATATCAATGCTGAGTTGAATCTGATGGCAGTTAACCCCATAATTGAATGCTTTTCAAGGGATCTCGTCACCGAGTATTGTCAGGGTTTAGAGTCTAGTGCGATCTACAATGCACCTCCCTTTTTTGTCGAAACCCTCCCTGGTCGCTCAAATAGGAGTCTACCTCGCCTGCCGTTGCATATGTATGCAGAGGGAATTATTCCTGCATTCTAAGCGTCGAACATCTATATCGGACTATGGGTTCCCAAAGCCCTCCTCTTGACACGACTCCGGTCGTACGAAATGTTCGAGGTCTTGCTAATTGTCAGATTCAACAAAAGTGTGGGCCATCGGGAAATTCTCAACTTCTGCCTGCTAACAGACGTGTTTCAGTACCGGCTGGCGAGAGGGATTCCTCCCAAGGAGGGAGTTCCGTAGCCTATACAATCCAAGGTCAGAACTCCACCACCTCATCTTCGCTGAGCAATTCTCGCATTGCAGATATCACTCAACGCGTGACTTCCACCCCATCCGCTACCCAGCGACGGTCAATAAATACTCCAACCGCCATGCCGGTTACAAGCAGTCGTAGCACAACAGCACCCGGAGGAACCTCAATGTGGCGCGTTGTATCTAGCCCCGCATTCGGCATTGCTATCACTCCCACTCCTCTCAGCGGTCGTGAAAACCTGCCTACCCCCATCCCTAATCCAGTAGCCCGCACAATCATTGTAAATCCACTCCGAATGCGAGCTACCGAAGAGAACCGGAGACAGAGGCAGTGTCTACACCTCGATCAATGGTCTCCGGCAGTTGCAGCATCCATCGATTTGGTCACTCAGACATGACGTGTCTTGTGTTTGCAACGGACAGACTCCTGGAACTCAAAATGTGGAACAGACGGCCGTTTATGAGTGCAAGCGACTTGGAGACAGTAAGTTATGTAATGCGACGCATTTCGAAAGCATTAGCTGAAGCCCCACAGTGGCAGATAATAGAGATGTACTGGAACACCGCTGTGCAGCAAAACAATATTTGGTCCATAGCATTTGAGGTGCGCACAAATGAGATCTTGAAAGAGGTATGCTGAAGCAATGGCCCACATTGGATATTACATGCTCAAACCGGCACCACGTTCGCGCACAAGTCGATAAGGTTAAATCCCATTTTATTCAATCAGCAAGGGACACCATAGCAGGGCTTTATGATCTCCACTACTTTGAATCCGCCGCAGAGCATTTGGAATTCATTGATTCCCTTCTGGCAGATATTAAGTATCTTTTGCCTGTAGCAGAGCAAATGGAAGGTGGTGTACGCGGCCCAAATCCAACACAGAGAGAGTTGAAAGCTACTAACGAATGGCCAGCGTCCACTTTACTTCCTGGCGGAAGCACTCCCGCAGTTTATCTACATCAAATTTTATCATCAGGCGAATAACCGCGGTATGTATGCTGATGGGTTTTATAATTCCATGATTGACGACAAGGACGGTCATATACCCTCACCACTGATCATGTTTACCTGCACTGCGTTGTGCCATGCTCTCCTGGAGTGGCAAAAGAACAAAGGTATTCATCTGAAAGCTTCCAAGTCAAAGCTGAAAGCGGACAGACCTGATCTCTCGAACTACTTCAATTACAAGTATGACGGTGGTAAGAATACATCCTGCTGCGCTGCAACGGGTCGTAAGTTGTTAACCTCGCCTGGTGTTGCAGATACGTATACATTGTTGATGAATACCTGGAACACACTACCGGAGAGCTACCAACAGAGGGTGTATAAAAACACTTTTGCTACCGTCAACCGTCAGATCCAGCAGGCGGAGAATCCAACGCCTGCCGTGGTCATCAGCGTGGAAGCAGCGCGTGTTGACAATGCTATTCTTCTTGCCTATTTGACCTCCGAAGTGACGCTTGAGGAGCCTGAAATCAGAAGCACTGACCCAAACATCCCGATAGACAACAATTGCACGGATGACCAACTGCATTTTGGGATGCCAGGGGGCAGCGGGGATTAGGAAGGTGAAGTTGATGAAAGCGACGAGCATCATGCCATCCCCAGCGCCAGCCGGCAACGACGGCCCGTGACGGAACTCGAGAGGTTTGACCTGGGAACCGGTGATGTCGACGGGTATGAGGGCGAGGATGATGACAATGGAGATGCGGATGCGGATGGGGAGAAAGAAGTATCGCAAGCCGATGATGGATCAATGCAGAATGTAGAGGACTGAGGGCATAGTACTACAGAGTGTGAAGATTGGACAGTATATTTCAGACTTGTAAAATACAATAATAGCAAAGCAAATGCAACGGCAAGCAATGTATCCGAAGTGAAGACTGTATTGCAATAAGTAACAAAATCCCCAAGCTAAACATAAATAAGAGTGTGGCATGTATCTATCGGCCAAAGAAAGGCATAAACATCGCCAGGCGTTGTGTAAACGGCTACAGCATAACTGCAACCCGTGCGAAGAGTGTAACACACGTAGCGTTCTAATGGTGCCTATACGTCACCGCAATCCGGACGCAAAGTAAAGGAGGTAAGTATGCAACGTGAACCGTCGCGTGGGCAACGGGAAGCGTGTAATTCCTTGTCAGAGGGTACGAGGTTCCGTCAGAGCCATCAGAGCCATCCGGAACACCCGGGTGTTTCAGATAGAAACTAGAGTTGTTGCTGATGCAGAATGAAGTGCAACAAATATTAGGATTATGAAACTTTTACCGAAGGTTTATTCCCAGTTATGCTCAAATTGTAACACCAATTACCAATCTGCTGAAGGGAAATGGTAAAGATTTTAAATTCAGAGAAGCTCCAGAGGCGGCATTTTTAAATATAACTGTCTTGTTCACCACCGGAAACATGCCTATACTTCAACATATTGATCAAGAAAGACCTGCATTGATCGAAACTGATGATTCGGATTTTGTGATAGGAGCAGTCTTATCCCAGAAATTCGAAGATGGGAAAATACATCCGTGTGCTTTCCTTTCAAACAAATTATCGCCAGCAGAGTTCAATTACGATGTTTTCGATAAAGAAATGCTGGCAATCATTTATGCATTGCAGAAATGGAGACATTATGTCTTCGGTACTGCATATAAAGCTACGATATTTTCGCATCACCAGAATGTCGAGCCCTTTACTAAGAAAGTAAAATTGAATAGACGAAAGGCTCAGTGGGCGGAAGTATTACAAGAATGCGATTTCGTTATTATATTCCGAAAGAGATCTCTCAATCAAAAGGTCGATATACTATCCACATGTCCGGGGTACACCTTTAGAGAGGGAGGTACAACAGCAATAACGGAAAAACCAATGCTAGGACCAGATCAATGGTTTGAAATTGGAGCAATAGAGATATATGACATCACACTGGAATACATTGATATTGGAGAATTGGATATTGCGCTACTGAGTTCAGATGAGAAGGAGGCAATCATACAGGATGCAAAGATTGATGACGAGTACATTCAGTTATTCAAAGCAGTAACCAAGGGAGAAAGTGTCGATATCAATTATGCCATTCAGGAAGATGTACTTGCTTGGAAAGAAAGGTTGAATGTACCCAAGGCTATGAGAGGAAAAGTTATGAAGTCAGAACAAAACTCGAAGGAGGCAGGGCATTTCAGCAGGGACAGAACAATGGAACTGACAAGTCAAAACTTCTTTTGGCCAAAGATGGAGTACGATGTTCGACGATCTTGTAACAAATGTGATAATTGCCAAAGGACGAAGGCCCCTAGACATGCGAAGCATGGACCTCTACATGCTTTGGAATTGCCATGTAAACCATGGACGCATATTTGAACAGATTTTATTACGGACTTACCGGAATCTTCAGGGCATTCAAAAATATTGGTAGTAGTCGATTGGTTTACTACGATGGCTCATTTTATACCAATATCGAAAAAGGACTCTCGATCGGTGGCTAAGGCCTACCTCAACAATGTGTGGAAGTATCACGGTTTTCCTGAAGATGTGGTTTCAGATCGGGATGGTACCTTTACCAGACAGTATTTCACGTACCTGTATAATTACTTGGGTATTAAGCAATCTATGAGCATGGCTTTTCATCCGCAGAGAGATGGCCAAGCTGAGCGTGTTAATCAGGTCATCGAGGCATATTTGCAAAGCTAATGCAATTATGAACAGAACAATTGGTCAGAAATGTTATCCATGGCTGAGTTTCCATATAACAATTCGAAACATTCAGCGACGAAGATAACGCCTTTTTATGCAAACTATGGTGATGAACCTAGAACAAATTGGCCAACGAATATTCAGTTCGGAAATCCAGCTTTGGAAATGTATGGCAATTTTACGACAGGAGTACATAAGAGGTTGTCTAAACAATTGGAAGCGGTTCAAGAATCGATGGCCAAATATTATAATAGAAAGAGAAGGTTGATCGAGAAGTTTAAAAAAGGAGAGCTAGTAATGCTCAATGGGAAAAATATATGATGCAAAGGACGATGACGGAAACTGGACAATAAAATGAATGGACCATTCAAAATATTATCAACCGGACGCAACGATCGATATTGCAAACTCGAATCGCCTACTACGTGGAAAATTCATCTGACATTTAACATTGCCTTACTGCAAAGATATCGAGGAAAGAGCCCAGAGAGGGAGTTAATCGAAATCGAGGCAGATGACACAGGATGGAAAATGGAAAAAATAATCGCAAGTGGACCTTCGCATAATGATGCATCAGAACATGTGTATTTGGTTAAGTGGGAAGGATATTGGAATGAGGAAAATACGTGGGAGACGTTTGAGAATGTTAATGAAAATGCAAGAGAATTGTTGGAGGAGTCTTATGCAGAAAATGAAAACATGGATAAACATAAGAGATTTGGAAAGGAAGAGCCAAGAAAGAAAGACGCCAAAGGCACAGGAAAAAGAAAGTCGTGCAAGCACAGAAAAGCATAAGGTTGTACTTTGTAAATTGATTTATTCATTTTCACTATCTGAGTGGTATTTTTCATTTTGTTCACCTTTTAAGATGGAGCTACCATTGGGTCACCGGTCCTAGAGAGGGAGGTAGTGTTAGGGGTTCTCGTTTAGCAGCGGTAATGATACATGTTTGAACGAAGCAGGTCCATGTGACATATCAATGGATGATCATATGCAAAACACCTACCTGTGAATACGTGAAGATGTATGTCAGTCAAGTGTACCTTAGTGGGTTTACATTTGAGCTGCGTGTCGATCAGTTAGTGATTACTACACTCGCACTAGCAGATTCAAATATGATGATGCAATTATGTCGCCATTACTGGGGAGTGAGAAATCATCAGCAGTGCGCATTAATATTGACCACACCTATTAAACGTTGTCTAGCGGGACAACATATAGTTAAGTTGCGATTACGCAGAATTACGTGTGCAGCAGACGTTATTGCACTATGCCAGTAAGAGGGATCTGTGAGCTCATACTCTAAGCGGTGAGAGCACTTGGGGCACTTCCCGGTCTATGGAAGGTTGGGACCTAAGCATGCAGTGTCTGAGGGATTAATGACATTGGCTGAAGATAAGAGGCCAGAAGCAAACCAGCTTATTGAATTAAGACCGTATGCATTGCAATGTCATACTCAATAAGAATACGAGATTGACGTGTCATTATCTACGCCAGCGGAGTATCGGTTGGTCATCGATTAAATGACTGACGCAATGCCGAATAGCCAAATTAAAAGCCGAGGCTTTTAATAGTGAAGAGCTATTAGAATATATTGTGATAAGCACCGGTAAGACTAACGTCATCAGATATACTACCTAGTACTGAACGAATGCAAAGCAAGATGTCGAACATGATGTTAGGGGTTGTCTCCTAACAGTGATACTGATACTTGTAAAAAAGATACTGGATGCATACATATCCTCCATATGCATAACACCTATGCATGTATTACAAGTGATCAGTAATATGCTCTTTAGCGGGAGTTCATATTAGTCGCGCAAGGGGGTTGATCAGGCCTTACTAAAATGATTAGTCATTGGCAGTAATGGCAGTTCTAGTCGTTGTTCACACCTGGAAACTTTGCGGGACATGCATGATTGTCAGGCATGGCAGTTGTTAGTCAATATGCGATTACGAGAACTCTTCACTCCCAGCTGTAACGGGCTGGGAAGCAGTGGAGAAGCTTCTGGTCAGGAGAACAGTCTCGACCTTAGCATGACGTAACTGAGGCAATCATGACGTAGGCGCTGGCCTAGAGCGAACACTGCTCATTGGGTTGAGCAGTCCGGATCGCAATGTAACCTCGTATTGGATACGAGCTTACACGTCAACATTCTACGTTGGCATAGTATCAGTTGGTTGCCAATTAAATCTATGACGCAATTGAATCATTCATCTGCATGAGGGATTAAAGATGCGATAAGCATTACCAATGTTCAGTGGTGAATGTCCCAACTACTGACTCGTACAATTGCAGGATGTTTAAGTCAAGTCTGTCTGATGTGTTGGCGAAATGATACAATGTGATGGATGGCCTGATCTTATCAGGAGCATAATGGTTTCAAACCACATTGCATGAACACGTCATCCTAAGGGAGGAGTGGCGAGATATCACAGAGCGCTGGTAGGCGTGGTTGCGGTAATGCTATCATGAGCATTGTAACTAGGTATGGGGGCCTGGGACGTTGCTATATAAGAGACAGCGTTGTCGCGGGAATGAAGGAGGAGAGCAGCCAACACAGAAGCACCGAAGACAATCTGAAAATATTATTAAGAATGCTATCTATTCTTTGTTCAAGATTACTTCTCTTATAAACACACGAGACTGGGTCCTATATTCCTGGACATCATTATACACCTGCCCAGTATGCACTGCAACGAAAAGTCGAGTCTTTCGGCAATCTTCTTTTTCAATTGGAAGAGCACCGGTTAACCCATATGTACCGGGTGGTTTTTCTTTTCTGCGAGTACAAGAATATCTAGTATCTGGTACTACGATGTGTCAACACCGGCACACTACCATTCAAGTAATTTTCCAAGGACTGGTTATTCGACGACGAAGCTTAATCATTCTCTATTTAGGAGACAGCTCTTGGAGGAGTTTCGATTTGAAAGTTCTTGCAAGCCAAGGGCAAGAGGTTGAGTTTCAGAAAGAAACTAGGAGAGAAAGAGCAAATAGATAGGCGGCTGTACTTAGATTCAATAAAGTGTTGTATTGATTATTGAGATCTAAACACCCACATAACACACGAGGTTAAACGCTGTCATTCTTTGCGTTTAATATCATAATCATGAAAATGGCCCCGAAGGGGGACGTAATGTCCCAAAACCACTCATGCATGAACACGATAACCAAGGGGAACTCGTGGCACTATCAAAGGGTCACAGAAGATGATTCCGGAGATAAGCTATCAAGCAAGAATGGTGTCATGTTGGAATTCTGAAGTCAAACTTGAACTGAGGAACCGAATATAAAAAGCTCACATTGTCCCCAACAATCAGAAGAACCAAGCTCTAGCAGCAATCCACAGTCAGATATTACCAGCGAAGAACACCTTAAAATATTTTTAAGAATTCTATCTACACAATCAAAATTACTTCCGTATTTTCACTTCGTGAATATGGACTTTATGTGTTCGTGGAGACCAATACATTCTCAGTATGCACACCAGAGAGTCGTAGCAACTTTCAGCGATCTTATCCAATACAACATAGAGCGTGGTTTAACCCACATCTCCCGAGTGCAATCATACTCGCCCATTATCGAAGGGGTTGGTTATGAGGTGTACAGGTACAACACTACCGGTGCGTTGCCTTACGAAGAGTGGTCCGAAGAGCGACCTTGGACCAACAAGGAGGAGTGGTAAGCTCTTATTCATAGAGGAATAAGGGATTGAGTCTGGGAAGACAAGGAGAATTTGGACAAGGAGATAGGTGGCTGTATTTAGTCTAATAAATGTTGTATTAATTATTGGGACTTAAAATACCCCGGTAACAGTTACTCTGAAGGCTGGTGGGAATGCCCTCCTAAGGTCTGATACTCTCCTGAAATTGACGCATCTAAGTTTACACTCCATATCCTCTCCAACACTCCTGGAGGCTTCCAGTGACTAAAATACATTTTGCTGATGTATTTACACCCCTCAGCATTGCTTTAACAGCGATACGCCACCGAAATGCCTCTGTACTGAAATGCACACTGCAGACTGGTGGTGGGAGACACCGGTAAGGAGAAATACCCGAGGATGATGACGTGCCAACTGATGTGAAGTCAACACTCAGAGTGCGGGATACACTGGTTCCCTTGATCTTCATGTCCGATGAAACACATCTCTCAAATTTTGCAGGCGACAAGAAACAGTAGGCTGTATATTTGACAATTGGCAATCTATCTTGGAAGATCCGCCAGATGCCCTCAATGCACAATGTCGTAATGGTCACTCTTCTGCCGATTCCCATCAAGAACTCCAATATTTCTCAGAATCAGCATGATAAGCAGCGGCAAACGAACCGAGAGGTGCTGAACAAGGTACTCCGGCGAGTACTTGAGCCTCTCCCATTTAAACAAAATCCGAGCACCAAGATCAGGTATTACAACGTTCCCTGTGCAGATGGCAACTTCAGGCATTGCAAATCCGTTTTAGCAGCATGGCTTGCAGACTGCCCTGAATTTAGCGACCTATATCATCTCGAGCGGCATGTCTGTTTTTGGTACAAGCATCCAAAGAATGAACTTGGAGATTATGTCCATCCTGACAAGCAACACCCCTGGCAGGATCACAACCAATATCGAATGCTCAGGGATGCCAACCCGAAGGTAGCCAATGCCGAACTCTCGTCGCGCCATGTTCACCAAGGATTCAACGTGTTTCGACATTTTCCCTGTGTCGTGAGCGACCTCCCGAAACTCCACCTCCTCTATAGAAAGCAGATCCCCATGCTTGATCACCTCCAGAAGTGGATTTTCCACATCATGAAGACCCACGAAGGGCTCAACAAGTACAATGCAATATGGTTTTCTGTGCCTGCTTACCACGACCTCACACCAAAAACTAAGTCGTATGAGGAAGTTTCTAAATGGAATGGGAAGGAGATGAACAAAATGAGCCAGTACCTCGTTGGAGTTGTAACCCAGTCTCTACGGAGAGGAAGCCCCGCTCAGCATCCCATATTCAATCGCGCAACTGAGAGCACACGGGCATTGTTAGAATTCTATATGTATGCTCGATATAAATCTCACAATGATGCACCATTGAGCTACATGGAAGACACCTTGCGTCTTTTTTGCATATTCAAAGATGATTTCTGACTCGTGCGAGCCGCTAAAAAGGCGCAGGCCAAAACCAATGCCCTGAAAATAGAGCTCGTGAAGCAGCAAAAGGTAGACAAGGAAACAAATGCTGAAACTTGGACGGCGTCCAAAAAGCGGCATGAAATGAATGCCTAGCGGGATTTATCAGTGACAAGATGCTAGATGTTTCCAAGGAGTTAGTTACCGACTCCAACTTTGCGAAGATCCACTTGATATCTCACTGGGTCGAACTGATTTGTCGATGCAGAGGCTTGCAACAGTATTCTGCAGAGCGATATGAATAAGCCCATAAAACGAATCTCAAGAACGGTTGGAACGCCTCCAATCACAATCTCAACTACCTGCCCTAAGCAATCACCTTTCAGCATTGCTTTGTCTGTGTCAAAATCCGAGAGCTCAATCTCTATGCCCTCGCTCAGCGTCGAGAGAACTGAGCTACCACCTGTACAGTCCTCCCTTCCGGTGCTGATCTGGCTGCCCCCCTGAGCTCCCAGTCATATGCAAAGCCCGAATTCATGCGACCCCAAAACCGCCATGATGGAAAGCATCCTGACGCTATGATCAAACACTTCATTGCATTACTCACCAATATGCACAATGCAATGCACCCTGTGACAATATACAATGGCACGCAGCTGTTTATCAAGCTTAAGAGTCGTAACAAGATGTATATATCCGATGAACAACTGCACACAATAGAGCTCTGTATTTACCTTTGTATTAAGATTCAATTTGAGAATTTCGAAGGTGAACGCATATTTCAGATTTGTTGTTGTACATGAAGCCAGAGCTGGCGCGGAGGGGACCAACGGAATGACTGGGTGTGGGTAAAGCAATGCCCAGGGAGATGTTATGCTGCACTGAATGGTTGTCTCCCGTGGCAACTGCAACCACCATTCAAAATCAAGCTCCTGAATGAGAATGGAGCTGTCGTTAAGTACTGGTTAGCCCTGCTGCTCACCACAATACCTGAAAACTCCGGTAACTTGGATCCCGTCTTGAAATTTGTACAACTGAGACAAGCACCAACAGCAGTTGGTATACAAGTTTTCAGCGTGGGAAACATCGTCGGTTGCACACATATTTCCAGAGATAGCTACTAGTAGTAAGACAGGAGACAGACGGAAAGAGCGATGGATTGTCAATAGCAACCTAGATCTGGCAACTTGGAATGATATGTATAATTAGTAATGAGAGAATTGCATTTTGCGTGCAGGTAAACGGAACGCGCGGAGAGGTTTTTGCAGCATCACCCATCGCATTGCAATCCCAATGCAAGTATGTGCCCAATAAACCCATTCTGACGTATGGTCACAGTTGGCGACAATGCCACAGTGTTCATTGAAAATAGGAGATCAACAGAGTAAGAAGAAACAGTGAAACTGCGATGGGAGGGGGATATGCAATGCGATGTATGGTATTAACGCTGGGCGCAGAGTAAGCTGCCTCCGGGATGTCTCTGACGGCTCTGACGGACCACATCCACTCTGCTGGAGCCGTTCCACGCAGACAGAATTTTTTTTTGCTGATGTTACTGCTCTTTCTCATTACTGTTAGCAGCCATTCACCTGCCAGATGACCACTACTCAGATAGTTTTTCAGTATCTCAAATTTACAGCCAATTTTCAATAACAATTCAATGGCATTGACATTGGCAATAGTCTAGTAGAGTACTTGGTTTCTAACTGGGCCAATAACAGAGTGGGCTACAAGTCTTAGCAAGGCCATGTGTTTCTTGCGAGCAAGGGTGGAGCAGTATATTGGAAATCTCATGACAGTATAATGCCAAACTTAGAAGCAAAGCTTCATTGTTATGTCAACTCTCAAGGTTGAATTCATCACCTCTTTGGAGGCCTTCCGAGAAGAGAAAGGATTACTCCAATTGCAATGGGAAATTCACTGTTCTGAGAATAACTTACCACTGCTGCCAATCAACTGTGACAATTAAAGAGCTCTTACTTGTATTACCACAGGAATCATCCAAGCTCAAACTGAACATATCAATATTTGCTATCACAACTGTTGAGATCTTCTGAGATGACAAATAATCAACTACTTCTACATATACACAGCCAACAATGTTACAGATATACTCACAAAAGCACTTACAAAAGATAAGCATATCATGTTCACAAAAGCAATGGATTTATGGTAATGGAGGCCAATTGACGGTAAATTGGAGTTCATTGGAAGGTTGGACTTAAGATTGTCTTTTCTTTTTGGAAATATAAATTTCTTTGTTTACATAAATGCTCATCCTCAGGCTACAGTAGTACTCTTTCCCTTTTCACTTGCCATGCATTACAAGTTTGTTTGTTTGTTGTTTGTCTTTCTTGCTCCACTGAATGTAGTGTTACGGGGGTGTATACCCTAAGTAACTCAGTATAGTACCCACTAGTACTATGTACTCAGGTCCACGGCCATAGATCGTATTCCTGATTCGAACTGTCTTCCGTTTCGGAAGTCTCTTCGCTGCTTATTTCAAGGTCTTCTTTCCTGGAAAGGTTTGCCTTAGGATGATTGGCGGTTCCGTTACTCAGCTTAATAGGCCAAATACAATCCTTAGCTCGATGTGTTCCCTTCCTGTCTGAAGGCCAAGCACAACGCAAGCACTCTTCGCTGACTTCCTTCTGTTAATTTCGTGCAAGTCAATCCCTTCAGTTTTCTCAAAGTTCTTCGTAATCCTTTTCTTGGAACCCTCGATTCCTTCTGTTTTGGAATAACCTTTGCCGCTCTTTCTCTTCTTGACCCTTAGAGCAGTCTTAGTTGATGCCAATGGCTTTACCCAGCCGGTGCTGGTTTTCCCCCTGGTTTTCAGAGCTTCAAGATCACGTAATCTTTGGGAATCTCGAAGGAATTCCTTGCACTCCTTAAGTATCCTATCTTGCCTGTTCGGATCGCTGTCCTTTTGTTGTTCTGGGATCGTAGCTGTAACGTCCTTAGGCACGGATACTAATTCGGATCTAGTTCATAGATTCTCAATATAATTAACCAGTCCGGATTGCAATCCTATAACTGAAGATATCCACCACATGCTTTGAGCCAGGAAGATGTATTGGTTGCTTCGGGCGAATGCAATAATCTTTTCCAAGGCGTAAACTATAACGTCGTTCTCGCTTCCGAAGCTAATAGTCATTCGTAGGATGTTGCTTCTCAAGGGTGCTGGGCTGCTGCTACACAAAGCTAATAGATTCTAGGTATAGGTATAATAGGTATAGGTATCATAAAAACGCAATAATAAATAAGGATATTTCTCCGCTGGTAGGTATCGTTTTGTCTCTAGCTGTTCAAGCTTGTCTTCCTCATTGCCGGAACAATGTGATCTCTTTATAGTCTCTCGAAACCCTCTTGAGACTATGATTCAATCCCTCAATGATAGCCACATATTAAGCGTCTTACGCCCAACGACTGCGCCTGACTATCGACGGCCACACATCCCTTTGGTTATCGTGTTCATGCATCATATCATATCCGCTCATAAATCGGAGCATAACTTCAACTTTGAAAAGTAGCAATCATTAATTTATTCGGTAGTTGGAATGCGCATTCCCAGATGACACGTCTGTTAGGCAACTAATAGACAATGTATATTAATCGCTCATAGACTTAAGTCGGTTACTATATCCGCTGGTATGCCAACGTAGACCTTATGCGCGTAATCAAAGCTTTGATTAACTTTGCATCACCAGCTTACTCAAGTCAATGAATAATGGCCGCTCATGGCTAAAGCCAACGCCCTAGTCCCTCAGTGGTGTAAATGCTTAGGTTGTCCTCATAACCCGGACGTACCCCGCATCCAAGAGGCTTGGAAATCGGAGAGCCCTTTAATAGCACTGTACTGCCGTGCACTTACGTGCAACTGCATAGTATCCAAGAATGAATCTGGTTGAAAACAATCCGCTCGGCAGGAACTAGTCCTTTCGATCTGGCGGTGTTGTTGCGTCCTCAAATCAACTGCCGCAGCACTTTTGCTTTCAATGATTCTGCTAAGCCATGCTTATCCAATCAAGACGTGATTAGTATGCCTCTGCTAAAGGACATACCGCATGGTACAAGTACCATTACACTGCTAGGAGAGAACCCCTAACATGTAGCAAGAGAAGGGAGTATTGCATATATGGTCCGCCTCCCTGACGTACATCTTATGGGCTTCAGCTGAGCTGATGCATAATTTCTCTAACATAATGGTCATTCCAGACTCAGCTGGAGATGCCAGCTGAGTGCGCATGCATGCGTACAAGGCATACTCTGAATGCTGTATATAAGATCATGAATGTACCTGTACTTAAGTATACAAGCAATCAGTACATATTTCAACAGAACCACTATAACTCTGAAAATGAAGTAAAGCATATAAATCAGCGTACCCGATTTGAGTATCAGATCGGTTATTTTATCAGATCCACTTTTCTTTGTTTGAAGGCATGTACCATTTTACTAGTTTTCTTGGGATCGCTGTCGACAAAATCCTCGTTTTACTCAGAATTTTATGGGCGATACAAGGTACATATAGTTGCTTTGATGTTGTACTCTACCACATCAAAGTCCTCACTTTGACTTTGGAATCTGTTATCGCCAACCATTAGAATTCTTCGTCATGTTAGCGCCACCTCTTGACGACTCAACGATAACCTGCGCTGAGAATTTAAGTTCCTTCCCTGTAAGGCCACCAGTGATACGGCATATCTCGTCACCGGTGGACAACTATCGCAGCCCTCTTCGACACCACCGTCGGACCCCTTCAGTAGGCAGAGCTCCAGTCAAAGAGACGTTGGATGCTAGCCTGTCGTATGAGGATGGTGAAGATGGCGGCTTAGGGGTGAGAATTAATCAGTACGGTGACTATTCATTCTTTGCACATTATTTATGTCTAACATAGAGTTAGATATAATTTGAAGCAGGAAATTGGACGCGGGTCGTTCGGTGCTGTTCATCTCGCAGTAGATCAATCAGGAAAGAAATATGTAAGGTTTACCCTCCCCTCCTTCATCCCTAGACATCAACAACTTTCTAAAAACCCTTGCAATTAAGGCAGTGAAAGAATTCTCGAAATCGAGACTCCGAAAAAGGTCCCAATCGAATATTCTTCGTCGACCACATGCCGCGTGGCGAGGAGGATTTCTGAATCCGCAGGGACACGGACGGACTGCCTCTGAAATCCACAGAGAACAAGAAAGCGGAAACCCGCTTTACCTAATTCGCGAGGAAATTGCAATTCTGAAAAAGCTTGATCATGAAAACGTCGTCAACCTCATAGAAGTACTCGATGACCCAGAAGGTGACTCTCTATATATGGTTCTGGAGATGTGTGAGAAGGGTGTGGTTATGAATGTCGATCTTGACCAAATTGCCGAGCCTTATCCTGAAGAGCAATGCCGATTGTGGTTCCGAGACATGATATTGGGAATTGAATACTGTTTGGCCCCGCCTCGATTACTCCCGCGATATGTGGACTTACTATTCAATAGTGCACGCACAAGGAATAGTCCATCGTGATATCAAACCGGATAATTTGTTATTGACCGCGGACGATGTGTTGAAGATTGTCGATTTCGGTGTGAGCGAAATGTTTGAAAAGAATGCACCAATGGTTACCGCTAAGTCAGCCGGTAGTCCAGCCTTCCTACCACCCGAACTATGTGTAGTCGGCCATGGAGATGTCAGCGGAGCTGCCGCAGATATTTGGTCCATGGGGGTTACTCTGTACTGCCTCCTATTTGGGCGTCTACCGTTCAACCACCGCAGTATGATGGAGCTCTACGAGGGGATAAAGCACGATCCGTGAGATGCACTTCCTGACTACTTTTCAATTGTAGGCCCTCTGACCAATTAAAGAGTACACATACCCGACACTACCAGCGCTCCACTGACAGATCTTCTAATGAAACTATTGGAAAAGAACCCTGCAAAAAGAATAAAGATGCCGGAGCTGCGCGTATGTACATTCGTAAATATGGGGATACTAGAATGATTCTTACTTGCCAACCAGAATCACCCTTGGGTCACACGAGGAGGCAAAGATATGCTTCTACCTGAGGAGGAGAATACAGCAGACATCATCCTCCCTACAGAAGAAGAAATGGCATCTGCGATAACGAAAAGCATTCACAATGTCTTGGCTGTTGTATGTGCGCCCCAACTTAGAACTTGTTGGATATGACTGAAGGTTTCAAGGTTCGGGCTGTTAGAAAGCTGAAACGATTGACGCTTGGCCGTCTCAAAGCATCCTCAAACTCGGCCACTGCATCCACTCAAGTGGATTTTGGAGAGCCACAGCGTTCGCAAAGCTTAACTTCTGATGATCGAGGGCATTATCAACAGCGGTTAAACATCTCCGGCATCAACACAGAGATAACGCTGGACAATCTGGTCCATGCACTTCCAGCGGATACTGAAGGCATCCCATCTCCTCATGGCGACTGGCTACCTGAGAATCCATCGAATGTTCCTCCCCTTATTGAAGTACAGGTGGTACACGGCTTGAATCAGGAGGACAGAACCACTACTAGGTGTACAGCGCAAGAGCAGGTTGTACCCATTGCGGATGATACACCGCCTATACACCCTGGCAATGACATTCGCAACGATACAATGGTACATCAAAGCGGATACAATCCGGCTGTTCTGAAGTCACCGTCACCTGTGGATGGGGATCCCTCTGAAGAAGACTACCACGCAAAAGTTCAAATCATCCACCAAGATAGGAGATAGTCTGGCAGTGTATGCGAACTAGTGGGACAAAGTTGAGCTTTTGTCAGGCAAATGGAATATTCAACGACTGTTAACGAGTTGGATGCTGTGATCCTATATGAATTCCAAACCCCATTGATGAAATACCGTACTTCGGTACCCAAGTCGTGTATTCTGAGTGCCCGCTACCGCTGAAAAAACCAAACTTCCGTGAGGAACGCCGGCAAAGTTTAGTTTATAAGAAGTACCTGCTCTAAAAGCATTCACCTAGGAATGAAAAGCACATATAGAAATCTAGCTGCTGTCGGAGAGCATGCAAAGTCTTATCACAATAAGTGAGGAGTAGGCATTAGAAGAGTGGAGTACTATCTTTTAATTGCATAGGAGACTTCTTTTGACCAATTGACCAGTGAGCGGCGTCACAATAGCACCGTGGGAGCTGCGCTGCCGTGAGCGTATTGGAAATTCGCAAGGCAAACCCGAAGGAGATGCTGTTTAAATAATGCCGCAAATACCGAAATCGGGCTGCAGGTTGTTTGTATGGGAAATACTATTAAAATAGCATTATACTGCCCAAACACTCGATTCAACATTTAACACAACTTGGAACCTTTAGCACGATTCGTTACTTACAAAATAATACGGCATATATATAGAAGGTACATCCTCTGCATCATGTACTTCTCACTAGCAAAATTAATAGTTACCAATACATCAGAAGATCGGCACATTAGCAGCTGAGCAGAGTACATAGAAGAATGGAAAGAATGAATATTAAAAGACTGACCATGTGCATTTTGTCGTGCCAGATAGCAGAGAGTATATGTGTTCATTCTGACACCAGGTTAGATCGCCCCGGAAGCACTTACCACATGTTACCGCGTCTCTCACAGCTTGGCAACTCTCACGGAAGGTTCCACTCCAATGCGAGATGTTAGTAAGTAACGATTAATGTGATGGAGAATAGATTGGGTACACTCCCACCAGATACCTCTTTACTTCATGAGTACTCTACTTTCCCCCACAACCCCAACACATCACAATCATTCCCACACACACATAGAAGCTGTTCTGAACAAAGTGAACTTGACTTGATTGATTTGACTCGACCCGGCTCCGCTGGAGTTATTTCCCACTGTTCACCATTCGTAGCTGAATTTAACTTCGCTGGTTCACCTGGGCACCCACCACCCAAGAATACTTAAGTACTTTAAAGACTAAATACTAAGTACTAAGTACTACATATCTACTTCCTTCGAAGATTTCAACGCTTCTCCACCTCGATACCAGACAGCCCAGCGACATACACAATCCCTCCACCGCATACTACGTCGCCTCACCCCTCTCTCCGTGCCACACGTTACGCCGCATCGCCTTTGAACGACTCTCCCGGCTCGTTGTCCGCCACCCCCTCTTGGATATCAGTCTCTCGACTACAACTCTTGCCGTTTTCCAAATCCCCATATTTTGCGGTGCACAACTCTCCAACCGCCACCATTCTCGCTCCCACGCCCACACCGTATCTCAGACTTCTCTTACATCAATAACAATGATTGAGCCTCCTCTGCCAGCAAGAGCGAGCGATGGATCTTCGATAAATCCCACGGAGAATCGAGATGGTCGAAATACACCATCTTTATTGACCCCCAGCACTTCTTCTGCAGCCCCATCTGCAGCACCATCCGCGGCAGGATCACCGGTCTTAAATCCAATCACAGGGCAGCCTGTCGCTATTCCCGGTTCGGTCTCATCGTTATCCGGCCTCGCAGCCACTCCAGCCCCAGCCGCACCAGAAAAGAAGACAATATCATCAAGGCTTCAACGCATATTTTCGCAATCCAGTAGCAAATCCAGGGAAGATGTCAAACCAGTGGTGCGCGAGCGTCCTGCCGACGGTAGTGCATCCGACACAGATAGCAGCATACTATCCGGGAGAGACAAGATGGCGGAACGCAAACCCCCGCTCCAGAAGACAAGTACGCCCTCTGCAGTTCCCGCATTACCTGAAACGAAAGGATCCAATTGTGCAACCCAACAGCGCTTCATTTTGCACAAGGACGGCACTCACGAGCACAATCTTCGTAGTGCAAAGCGCCAGGAGAAACTGTCCGGAATGCTACGGGAGTTATTGGTCGGGAAAAAGAAGGATGAGCACATGGTAGAACCAGATCGACTCAGCCTGATGTCCAGCTGGGTTGACCAACTGAAGACTGAAAAGGATAAACTTGCATCAGACAAGAAAGGAGGGCCTAATTCAACTGCTACGTTGGTAGAGAAGTATGGCAAATGTCAAGAGATTATTGGTCGCGGGGCTTTTGGTATTGTCCGGATATCGCATAAAATCGACCCCAAAAACGGGCAATCTGAACAACTGTATGCAGTCAAGGAGTTTCGCCGGCGTCCTCAGGAATCCTCCCGGAAATATCATAAGAGATTGACTTCCGAATTTTGTATCTCATCCTCATTACGTCATCCGAATGTTATCCACACGTTGGATCTCCTACAAGACGCGAAGGGTGACTACTGTGAAGTCATGGAGTTCTGTGCTGGTGGCGACCTTTACACCTTGATTTTAACTGCTGGGAAGCTGGAAGTTGCGGAGGCAGATTGCTACTTCAAACAGTTAATGCGTGGTGTCGAGTACATGCACGAAATGGGAGTAGCGCACCGAGATCTGAAGCCGGAGAACCTGCTACTTACTATGCATGGTTCTCTCAAGATTACTGATTTTGGCAACGGAGAATGTTTCCGCATGGCTTGGGAAAAGGAAGCACATATGACGTGCGGACTGTGTGGTTCTGCTCCCTACATTGCGCCAGAAGAATACACGGACAAGGAATTCGACCCTAGAGCAGTTGATGTGTGGGCTACTGGCGTAATATATATGGCCATGCGTACAGGGAGACACTTGTGGCGTGTAGCTAAAAAAGAGGAAGATGAATTCTTTGAGAAATATCTTGAAGGGCGTAAAGATGAGGATGGATATGCCCCCATCGAAAATTTGCATAGGGTATGTGCCACTTAATTTTGAGGCCTTAACGGGGGGTTCTAATCCGATGACAATGGTAGGCGAGATGTCGCAATGTGATCTACTCGATTCTTGATCCTAATCCGACCCGGCGTATCACCGCATCACAGGTACTGAAGTCTGAATGGGGTAGAGAAATCAAACTTTGCAAAGCAGGAGAAGAAGGTCTGTCACCGTCCGAAATTAATATTGACCACACTTCACCACTCTAAGACCTGCCTGCAGGCTATTAAGAGTATTCTGCGATCGACATTTCACGGATTACAAAACTACAAAGTCGCCTATACCGTCGATGCGTTTAATCTAGCGGCTACCGCCCAAGTCTTTCATTACAGGGTCCTTACGCTTGGTCCATAGTTATCATGTTGATTCTCCCGACTCTACTCGCATGATTATTTTTAAAGTGTTTCTTAAACAAAAGATTTCTAACTGCACTTTCTTTTGTCATGAATGTTTCTTTGTTTTACTAGGTAAGAGATTTGGATGGCGTTGGATGGGAAGCGATTTCTGGTGGCATTTGTTTTACGGCATTTTCTTAGTTTTATTTCGACTTGTTTCTTACCATGTCATCACTTCTCGTGGTCATAGTGCATGGATTTTCAATGTGTGTTTATAGCTGGCGGTGATGCTTTGATGGACACGGTATGACTGGCTATTGTCGTTTCCATGTCGTTGTTTGAATTGGTTTTACAATTCGCCAATATTTATGATAAGGTATCGATATCAGGTCCAGTGGCATATGTACATATGGCAGCGCTTTCGTATTACGGTTTTCGCGCATTTAACTACTGGAGTGAATTCGTCATGACCAACAGCCAGAATATTGAATACCCTGACATCTTCCTGCTAAACGACCTATGCCGTCTATTCTTCTCCCTGAACTTGTGGAGTGTCAGCCTCGAGCGGCACGAAATTTCTCATGCTTTGAAGATACGTGCCCGAAATTTGCGTTGATTTACACAATGAACTGATGGCTTCGGTGCACTTTCCGGGTAACTAACCAGAGAAATTAGATACCCTAAAGAAGGTCTCAGGGAAGTAAACTTTACGTCATACATTCATTGCACGTCAGAGCAAGTGAACTTCAGAGCAAACGATGCCGATATATTCGTTTTACATTTTTGACAGGCATTGTGGGATTTGTAACTGAAGTTATATTATCCTGACCGTGCTAACAGATCTCAGGCGAGTGCATCTACGTCAAGCAATGGCTTGAGCGAGAACGATCGTTTCGCCCGCCGCCCACTACGACACCCTCCGTAGTCTCATCTCCAGCTACAGTGGTGTCGGACAAACGACTATCGGTGGGACAGCCTGACCGCCATACAAGTTTTAGAGCGCCCTCCGGCCAACTGAGCGTTCAAGATGATGCGAAGCTAGTTTTTGGAGTTGTATTCTCCCTGAGAAATATGGTGCGGAAACTTTCAGGCCCGTTAGTAAATCGCCGTTCCTGACAATGTAACTCGAATTGCTGATACGATCAGTGACGATAATTTCATATCTTACCGAACAGGAGTATATAAGCTCCATTACTACGAAACGGCAACCAACCTTAAATTTGTGATGTTGACAGATGTCAAAACAAACAACCTACGGGTGGTTCTACATCAGATATATGTCAATCTTTATGTTGAATTTGGTGAGACAAGCTCTCTCGTGGGGTATCATTCGGAGCTGACCACTTGAGTAGTCACCAAGAATCCCCTATCACGTATGTTTGTTGCTGTCAGTGTGATTTTAAGACATAAACCTGAAAGTAGTACAGCTCTCGAACACTCAGGCGGAGAAGGGGTCGCAGTTGAACTATTTGAACTAGGGCTTAACCGATTTGTGGTACGTGAATCACTTACTACTGCGTTTTGTCTCAAGTTTCTCACAAGACGACGTATAGCAAACTATTCAAGATACATAATGAAAGGAGGTTTTTGCCGGAGTTTAGAGTAACCATTCGTAGATATGCTTTTTCTATCAATTAGTAGTTAATGTTATCATGGTGAAAAACCCCTGTATACTAGATTTTATGTTTTTAGGTACAGCTCACCAGATCCCTACCGTAGATATTCCCAATATTCTCGTCGTAATTTCTGATTCTCGAGCACACTTATATGTGAAGTCATTAATAAACAACTTATGTTGAAGTAGATTTCAGCCCTGCGCCTGAGCTCAGCTCAGCTCATCAAAATTTAGATTGAAAAAATACTTATTAGGCAGAAGCTCTCAATTTGTGCACGTGATGTGGCAAGTTCAGTGCTCCCAGACGACATCTTAGCTTCACTTCTCAGGATTTTCAATATCACGAACACCTACAACTCTCCACTTCAGCAGTAGCATACCTTCACCATCTTTCTCTATCTGGATTCTTGCTAATTACGCATCCAACGTAGCAAAAAAAGTCGTAATGGCTGGCACCCATCCAATTCACGTCCACCCCGCTCGCCCTCTGTACCGTGCCTCTGCAACACTGTTAGGCGCTAGCATGTGGTTTTGGATAATGTGAACTGTCTTCCGCTCTCTCATGGTGAGGGAATTGCTAACCCTAGTGGTGAACAGGTACCGCGCGAAGAAGGACGGAGTAGGAGCCTCTTGAACAACGCCCGGTGAACCGGATGAGAGCGGCTAACTGGCTATCTAGGCTGTTCTTCTCGGATTGAAGCACCCATGGGATCACTAGATGGCTTGTTACTGCTTGATCAGAGTCAGGGATACGGTAATGCCTGAGATATGAGGGTTATATGCGGAGACTTGTAATTTGCACCAAATTCACCCCCCGGGTCTACAGTTAGATATACAACAGACGCCTAGTGTGTTTAGATATATTGCGCGAAGAAATCATTTATTGAGCTTCACAAAAAAACAATGTGACAAGGCACCAACTATCATCATGTATGTCCCACGATCTACATCCCGTCTGGTGTGCTAGCATAGGCTCAGAACGTCTCAGTCGATTACCGAATGTTATAACGGAGCTACTGAACGATTACAGCGGTACGACTTGAGACTATGAGTGTGTAGAAGTATTAGTGGGAAATGTAAGGAATTGAGTAACTACATGACCTTAAAAACGCATTTGTTCCTCCGTTGTCTTATACTTCTTCCTCTTCTTACCCCCTTCCTGCTGCTTCATAGACGTTTTCGGTCTAAAGAGTCGTATCAATTGTGGGAAGATATGTTGCTCTCCCATGTTTGAAATGCAAAACCCAATCAACGCAGCGCCTAGTAAGGCAAACTTAAAGCTCATAGGGATAGGGGTGAGCTGCATCAGGTCCGAGAGCCAATGTGGGCAACAGAAAAGCATGTAAGTAGCAATAGCGAGACCAGCCAGTGTAGTGGCCACAAAAGGCACTGATTTCCAATTAACAACAATGCTATCATAATACTGAACCGAGTATACTCACAATTATGTCGCATCGATAATCTATATGGAGGCCCAACAGAGAGAAATACCGCTGCAAAGATATATTGATAACATGAAACCAGAAATAGCGTTGTATTTGCCGAATTTGGAATGTTCGACTTTTCATGGCTCAGCATAGGCGGAATATACCAACTCTGGCCTTGTGCCAGTTCGTAGCAGACAAACTGAAGGCCGAAGGCGATAAAAATTTGGCAGAGAAGGGGCGTCAAGACCTTGCGAGATACCAGACTCGCGGCGGGACGCTTAACACTGAGTGTAGGATAAGGTCCAGTCCAACCCACTATCATGTTTCAGCACGATATTCTAGCCTGCGCTACTAGGAACTCACTAAAGACAGCAATCGGGAGAATCAAAAGGAGGTCGATGAATAAAAACTTAACGAGGTAAGCGCGAAATTCAGTCTCATGACAGGAGAGTGTATCTTACCTGAAAATCTCCAAGATTAGATCCGGATTTGTAGAGAATGCTGACGGAGGTGAACTGGATAGCCGAATACAAACTCATGTATTTAAAGCAGCTGAAGCTGGTCACCAATGCAGCGCGTCCTTCCCTTCTAAAAGTTAGATATTAATATTCCCATATAGTTATAATACCAAACGTGCCTGATAACTTGAGGAACACAAGAGATATCGAAGATTCTACTCGTAAAAGGAGCGGCAACCGAAGCCTCCGCTTCTGATAGTGATATTCCCACATCTGCGGCCTTTAGGGCGCCACAGTCATTGGCACCATCACCGCAGAAACCAACGCAATAATCAATCCCTTGTAGTTTTTCAACGAGTTCGTGTTTTTCATCTGGCGACATTCGCGCAAAGACTTGCGCCCGTACCAGCGTCTATATTGTTAGTATAAGAAACCCCAACAGGTACCCGACGGAGGGTGAGGTTTAACGCACTCGATTCACGTAGTCTTCTGATGCATAATCCACTATCCATCTGAATGCTTCTCCAGTCACAGCCATACAATAGTTTTGTAGATTATACGTGCTGTACGGACCGGAAATATCGGTGCTCGAGGAAACTGGTAAGGGCAGTAGCGTTTTACCGTCAAGAACAACTGGGGTATCGTCAACTGATTCCCACCGTATTCTCGCTTGGGGGCTATGTGACTGGCCTTCAATAAAATGCGGAACGAATACAAGGCAGTCTTCAATCAACTTGCACTTCTGTGCGACACTTATCGCGGTGAGGATGTTGTCTCCTGTACACATAACTGTCCGGATGGCAGCTCGTCTCAACTCTTCAATTACCGGTGTAGTTGAGTCTTTGAGTTTATTTTCGAATATAATAAAACCAGCAAAATCGAGTCCAGATTCTGCGTCCTCACGTTTCATCTTCTGTGCCTTGATCCAAGTGAGATTCGGGATGTGCTTTGTTGCACACGCAATCACTCGGTAGCCGCTTCGTGTGTATTGCTCAAGAATCCGTTCATAATCGGGAGGAACTGCATTTTGGGGCTATTAGAACCCGAGAGCACATAGTGTGAAAGAACTAACAGCTCAAGGAGTTGCAGATGTCCCTCATGCATTCTGGTGCTCCTTTTACATAGATGTCACCACCGGCGGCGCGAAAGCGCTTGACAATCACGCTAGAGCGTCTCAGGTTGGAAACGAACTCGAATATTTTTAAGATTCCTAGTTCTGGAGTGGGATTCTACGGTAGTTAGAGAGTGTCAATGGCCCATTTCTTCCAATGACTTACTAAATGAGACGGTGAAAGACGATCGCGCGGACGGACTATGGAAGGAGACAGCCCACTACTGCGTCCGCTTTCCGAACCCCGTGGGTCTTGCATCATGCTGGTATTATTATTTCTGTGTTCCCCTTCTTCAAAGACCCAGCCCGTAAACTCGAACATCTTCAGATCCAGTGGATCACCGATCAATTCGTCTTCAACGAGTCTTAGGGAGTGGCAAGTTGCCATGGTATTGAAAAGTGATATAAAGGGCGACTGATCAGCATGATCGTTTTGCGAGTCAGCTTTAAGTAGCATTCCAACGCTTTCAAAAAGCTTGGTGAACCTGATGGGAAATTAACAGAAGACATGCAAAGACCCTTCTATTACAGTGCTCACGTATGCGGATATGGTGTCACAGAGTGGACCCCAAGTACATCCAAGCCATCTTCGGTTAAAGTACCTGTCTTGTCAAAGCATACCACATCAAGCTTTCCACCGATGTTAACTCTGTCGAGTGTCAGCTTTCAGGTAGGGTCAACGACGGTTCGAGATGTGATACCGTTGGGGACTAATACAAAAGACACTTCGGTCCTTTAGACGAGATAAAGCAAAATTGGTTCCAATGGTCAATGTTGCGGGTAGAGCAGGAGGGACTACGATAGTAATCAAATCAAGCGCTCTAATAACGATGAGGTTCCATTCTAGCTAATTGCACTGTTAACTGTATTCTATAATCCCAAGTTTATAATACTCACCCCAAGACGGATAAAATTGACAAAAGACGTTATGAATCCGAGTGCCGCAATAGCACCCATTACTGCAATATAATAGAAGGAGTCACGGTAAAACTTGAAGCCGGTAGGTTTAGGAAAGAGCATTGATCGCACTAAAGCACCTTTCGTAGTATTGAATCCAGTGCGAACCACCATAGCCAGTGCAACAGCCTCCTCCTCAATACCATCTTGTGGTTTTCGAGCTCTAATGATCTTTGTTCCACAAAACAAAAAGTGACGTGCCACAGCGGGATACACGGAAGGTGCGGCCAGATCAAGCATGTGAAGTGCCTCATTCGTGCAAGCAATTTTAGAAACTGGCACAGACTCGCCTGAATTGTATCAGCTAGCCGGTATATGGATGAGAGGAATAGCCCTCACCAGTTAACATGCTTTCGTTGACAATGCAGTCTCCGGTAAGGAGAAGACTGTCGCAAGGAAACAATGACAATCCGGGGTCGGTAATCTCATAAACGTCGCCCGGAACCATATCGGTGGAGGATACATAGCGCCCTAATGGTGTTAGCTCTTCGAGCGATGGCGGATTATTAGGGACTTGAACATACAAAATCCATTTCTCAAAACACGGACGTCACATACAAATCGAGATACCTCTCGAAGCCGGCGCATAGTCTGAACGGAGGTTAGACCCAGGAAACAGAGCCTTGGTTTTTACTTACCGATTTTGTCTCAAATAGGGTACTCAGAATGCTAAATAACGAGATGATGAAAATGCACACAGCATAGTAATAATACTCATCAAGGGACCAGAGGATGAGACTCGCAATCTGGAATACGTAAAATGGATGGAAAGCCTGGAGTCATAACAAAAATGACTTAGCTTCATAGCTTCTGAACAATCAAAGTGGGAGATGTGATAAGCAGCGGCACCAACCTCATCTACCAAGATCTGCATTGCAGTTTTCTCTTCAATATCTATCACATTATCTCCAAAAACCGTCTGCCTAAAGCCCTTTTCATCTCCGTCGAGTCCCATTCTGAGGGATCGGATATTATCCCAGGATGGATCCTTCCAATTATTATTAAGTATGAACCTATCTTGCAGTGGGTGGTAGCAAAATCTTATGTATCGATAGTCTAAGTACTGTAAATGCGGGATGATCGGGTCATCATCGAAATCATCCGACACATGAACGTTGATAGACTTTTCTTTGTCGTGTCCGAAAACCGTTGACATGGTCTGCCCGTATTCACGCCGCGTTACTTTGAGTACACTAAACTCATTCCATTGGTTCTAAGATAGTTAGATTGACCTATAAGACCAAGACGGTGTATACATGCTTCAATCACAACCCAATTACACTCCCTCAGAGGACAGGCCTTCCCAATTAATCGCATACGTGTCCGAGGGAACCATCGAAGCACCAACCATCCAAGGCCCAAAGTCAACGACGATGCAGCGAGGTAAATTGTATAGCCAATTCGACTAGTGATGAACCCGGCAACTGCAATCGTAAGGTCTTCTGTGGGAATATATATAGTTTGACTCATTCTATGCGGCTGCCTAGTGGAATCGCATGGTGACTCTCGCTGTCGAATCAAGGGTTCTGACGCACGGAAATCTTGCGCTGATGATTTCCGGTGCAAGGAAAGACTATCCCGACGACCGCAAGCAGCTTCAATATCAAGACCTTCGTCATCTAGAATAGCATGCTCATCCTCACTGTCGATCGCCTGATTGTCTTCTCCATCTGGTTGAAAGAATGACCAACTTGTGACTGAATCTGCTCTGGGGCGTCTTCTGTGCTGGAAAGACGCAGCGCTTGATGGAAGGCTCTCGGATGTGGGACCAGCAAATATCTAGACATAGTTCAATCGCTGCTGTGAGGTAATAGAGGCGATGGAGAGTAAAAATATACCTCATCTTGCGACATCTCCACATCACTGTAGAAACTGGCATTGCTGGCAGTAGAGTCACGACGACTATGGTGATTTCGCCCAACCCCCCGAATCTCATGATCCTGCGCCATTGTTGAAAAGAGTATTGGACGTTTCCTTGGGCGTTGGTTGATTGTGTTCCGTACGATGTTATTTATCTGCTTGACGCCTAGCTTTTCATATTGGCAGTCGGCTGAGGAGGCGAATCGTGGTATTTCGTTTGTCCAGCAGGGAGCGTAGTCTATGTACTGTTATTAAGCCTACGAGTTGGTACGTCAGTCAGTGGCTACTTCATTTGATAGGAGACGTTTCATGCTGCATAACGGCAGATGCCGTCACTGTCATGAATTTTAGCATAGATCATTGTTGCCCCACTGACCACCACATCGCCACATATTCAACTCCATAACTGATGGCACCGACTATTTCAACAACGACAATTGCCTCCACGCATGGCAAGTCGGGCAAAAAGGGAGCCCTTGCTCCAGAGGGGGAGCGGTTCATGCAAGCTTGCGCCGACATAGCACACCAACTCATCCAGGACCATGAAGAAAATGATGGCTCGAAAGTCACAAATTTAAATTCACTGAGGGGTCAAGTCTCCAAAAAGCACAAACTAAGCACAATCCCACCTCTCACAGCTATCATGGCGGCCATACCGGAGCACTACAAGAAATACATCAACTGGAAGCTAGTACAAAAGCCCGTCCGTATGTTATGTGTTCTCATTTGCGCTTCACCTAGATTCTTATGCTTCAATTACCAGGTACAAGTTCTGGTATTGCTGTTGTAGCAGTCATGTGTAAACCGCACCGATGCCCTCACATTGCCTATGTAACCCCCCCCTCATACTTGCGCTTGAATAAAGATTGATTACGGTATAGACCGGTAACATTTGCGTGTACTGCCCTGGAGGACCCGACTCCGACTTCGAGTATAGTACGCAATCTTACACTGGATACGAGCCCACTTCTATGCGTGCTATCCGAGCGCGGTACGATCCATTCGAGCAAGCTAGGGGAAGAGTTGACCAGCTCCGACAACTTGGTCATAGCGTCGATAAAGTGGAATACATCATCATGGGAGGGACATTCATGTCTTTGCCAGAAAGCTACAGGGATTGGTTCATTGCCAGTCTGCATAACGCTCTATCTGGATATACGACCGAAAATGTCGACGAAGCAGTTGAGTGGGTAGACAGTCATCTACAGTTTCTGTGGGAATATATGCTGAGATATGCAGGCTAGCCGAGCAGTCACAGACTAAGTGTGTTGGTATTACAATAGAGACACGACCGGACTATTGCCTGGATCAGCATCTTAGCTCTATGCTGCGGTACGGATGCACCCGGCTGGAGATTGGTGTCCAGAGTCTGTATGAGGACGTAGCACGAGACACCAATCGAGGGCATACAGTGAAGGCGGTATGCGAGAGCTTTAAGTTGGCAAAGGATGCAGGCTACAAGGTTGTATCTCATATGATGCCAGATTTGCCAAACGTTGGTATGGAAAGAGATTTAGATCAGTTCAAGGTACCAGTCACACTATTCATATATTCAGACATATAATCTTACACCCTGCCAGGAATATTTTGAGAATCCAGACTTTCGAACTGATGGTCTCAAAATATATCCAACCCTAGTCATACGCGGAACAGGGCTGTATGAATTGTGGCGGACGGGACGGTACAAAAACTACACACCCAACGCCCTGATAGATCTTGTAGCCCGCATATTAGCTCTAATCCCTCCATGGACCCGTATATATCGCGTGCAGCGTGATATTCCGATGCCACTGGTTACCGCAGGCGTTGAAAATGGAAATCTCAGGGAACTTGCTCTCAGCAGGATGAAAGATTTTGGAACGACGTGCCGAGATGTACGCACACGAGAAGTTGGTATACAGGAGGTGAAAAACAAAGTTCGACCTGATCAAGTAGAGTACTTACGGCGAGACTACACGGCAAATGGTGGATGGGAGACATTCCTAAGCTATGAGGATCCGGAGCAGGATATCTTGATTGGCCTTCTGCGGTTGAGAAAGTGTTCCGACAAAACCTTTAGGAAAGAACTTAGTGGACACCCTACAAGTTTGGTGAGAGAATTGCACGTATACGGGTCTGCAGTTCCCGTCCATAGCCGAAACCCAAAGAAGTACCAGCATCAGGGTTATGGCACGTTGCTCATGGAGGCAGCTGAGAGGGTTGCCAAATATGAGCACCGAAGCAGGAAGATATCTGTGTAAGTTCATACTCGAATCTGGATGAATTGGCTGATTTTTGCTAGTATTTCCGGTGTCGGTGTTCGAAATTACTATGCAAAGCTTGGATATTGGCTGGATGGACCATACATGAGCAAGTGGTTGGATGAGGGAGGTGCTCTAGACGAAGAGGAATAAATGCACACTTCACTATAAATGATGTTGATTTGCTGTGCTCGTCCAGTTTCGAAATATTTATTGCGGCAAAACATCTCATTGAGATTTGTGGGGTCTGGTTTTCTATCATTGAGCACAAGGATGCACCCCGTTCTGACAAGACCTCATAATAAGAGAAAAACAAGTGCAATTCAACCCATACTACTGACCTTTAAAAATACAGCAGAGAAGCAAATCTTCAGTTATCCGGCGAGCTTCGGCGTAGTCAAATGATAAAGGGAAAAAGATTGGATACAACGCAGACTAGCGCCTAAAAGTGACCAATCCAAACTACAACGAAAAAATGAAACACATCTGAGCTGGTTTTACCGTGACAAGATATTATAATCAGTCAGAATCATCGAAACTTTCACCCCGATCAGGTGTGTTGGTGCTATGCCCTCTAACTTTCAATCGTATGTGAGGAGTGTCGGCAGCTGGCGTTCCGGTACTCGACCCCATTCCGGTAGAGGTGCCATCACCCATTGAACGATTGTCACTACCCATCATTGCCTCATAATTTCTCTTCTCTTCGGTGTAGCGCAACTCAAATTCGGTCTAGATTCAAATTAGAAGCCTGAAAGTGGTGTACGCACAAGGTTATAAACTTACATCCATGGCATTTGCGTCGTCATAAACAATCGATCCTTCTTCGTTATAGATTCGCGCGTTATTGAACATCTGCTTGAAATCTGCTTGGAACTGTTCCAACGACATATAGTCCCCATTTCTAATGCGTTTCTTGATTTCATTAAAGCTGATGGGTTGCTTGATGATATGGTAGTAGTCAGGAAAAATCTTCTTGCTTGGAAGCTTCTCAAAAATTTCGGAACGAAGCCGACCTGTTTCGGATTCTTCTAGGGCCTTGACTGCGTCGAATATCGTTTCGCATGCCGTTTGCAGCAGCGCCCGGTTGCCAGGGGACATGCCATCGGACGGCACGTAACCAGCTTTCCCGACACGCTGGCGTTTCCTAGGCTACGGAGATAATTAAATATGACTTTCTGAAATGGCTACGAATAGATGTTACCTTTGATGCTTCCTCCTCCTCGACACGGCGTTTCTCGGCGTTTGATTTTCTTCCACGTTTCCTCTTTACGGTTGGTGGAGGATCGTCAGGTACAGGGCTTTCGCCTGCTGGGGAACTGTCATTGTACCCGGATCCGCCGCGCTTAGCTTTGTTGACCTGGCGGCGCTCAATTCGGGCACGCTTCCGGTTCACCGCATCCTCTATGCTATCCTCATCATTGTCGATGGCATCCAACCATTGCTCTTCAGTTAATCCGTCATCGTAACTGGTGACTTTCCGCTCACGTGCACCACGACCCACTGGACCAACCGGTTCTTCAATAGGAAGTACGTCGTCCTGCAGGTATATCTCGGGCAATTCAGCTTCAGTGAACAGTCGTGATGTCCTACCGCTGCCGTAGACCGGGTCCCGCTCTCTTTCCTGATCTATTTGCTTGAATAGGATCAGTTCGTTGTCATTTCTAGATATTATTTCGTTCAATTCGTCGTCATCAAGCTCTTCGTTATCACCCGCTTCTTTTTCTTCCGCCTCCAACATGACACGCAACAAGGCATCACGCTCTTCGTTAGTTGACTTATTATCGAATTTACCAGCCTGAATGACTTTCCCGTCGATATCAAGCTTGTATTGGGCACGTTCCAAGATACGTTCCTCCACGGAATTGGAAGTGATCAGTCTCAGAATTCTGACCTCATTCTTCTGACCGATACGATGTGCACGGTCCTGTGCTTGTAAATCTTGGTGTGGATTCCAGTCCGAATCATAAATGATGACCGTGTCAGCTGATTGCAAGTTCAAACCAAGCCCTCCAGCGCGTGTTGATAACAAAAAGATGAAGTATGATGAATCGGGGGCGTTGAACTGCTTCAGTAGTTCTGACCGATCATCGGCTTTCGTGGATCCGTCGAGACGCAAGTAGCGAAAACCGCGTAAATGAAGGAAATCTTCCATGATATTCATGATTTGGGTCATTTGGAAAAAAATGAGAACCTAATTATTGCAGTCAGTATCCTGTATTTTAGTATACGCGGTATAAAAACATACCTTGTGTCCAGAGTGGAAAAACTTTGGCAAAAGTCGATCCAGCAATTCGAACTTACCGGCAGTACGCCAGAGCGAATCATTATTCACTTTGGCAGGGTTGACTGCGCTTTCAACCTCCTCAAAGACAAATGGATGATTGCAGAGCTTTCGAAGCTGCATGATCATATTACTCAATCCTTTGACACCGAGTTTCCTATCACAAGTTAGTATTCCATTCAACGCCAAAGGACCATGTCTAACATACCCTCCCTTGTCTTCATTGTTGACATATAAAATGCCATTGTTCATCATTTGGGTGTAGAGTTTGGCTTGCAACGCCGACAACTTACACTTGATTACTTTCTCGACCTTATCCGGCAGTTCAGACTCGACGTCCTTTTTCAGGCGACGTAGCAAGAATGGACGTAGAACTTTATGAAGACGACGGATGACAAGCAAGGCTTCTTCTTCGGTAAGCTCCATCTTGTCTTGCCCTCCAGTGTTGGCGAACGGTGTATTGAACCACTCGTCAAAACTTTTTACCGATTTGAAGATGGTCGGAAGCACGAAATTAAGGAGGGCCCATAGTTCAGGCAAGTTATTCTGAAGTGGCGTACCCGTCAAAATCAAACGGTATCGACAATTGTAGTAGGTTGTAAGAGTTGCACTGAGCTTCGACTGTGCATTCTTCATCCTGTGACCTTCGTCGATGATCATGTAATTCCATTTGACTTTGCTAAGAATCGGGCGGTCCTTAATGATGTACTCGTAAGTTGTTAAAAGAACTTGCCAATTGCCATATTTGATATGGTTCTGTTGGGTTTTCCGTATTGTTGGGGGACCCTTGTATACAATCTTCCCAACCGACGGTGCCCATTTCTCGAATTCCATAGTCCAGTTTGTAAGGGTACTTAAAGGAACGATGACCAAAAAAGGGCCGTTCTGGTTCTTCTTCTCGATTAAGTATGTCACCAGAGATATGGTTTGTATAGTCTTTCCAAGACCCATCTCGTCTGCTAGAATACCATTCAAGTTGTTGTTGTATAAAGAAATCATCCACTGTAAACCCTTGATCTGATAATCTTTTAGTGTTCCGCCGGTCAAAATCATGGGTTGCTCTGAGATATCTTCTTTGATGCGATGAGCAACATTGAAATAGTCAACCTTGCCACCTTCCTCTTCGGCAGCATCAGCCTCATAATAACCTTCATTCTCTCCATAATTCTGAACAGCATCACGTTGCTGTTGCCGAACGCTAGCGGCCAACGAGTCGAGGAATGAATCCGTTTGTCTGAGAAGGTGCGTGATGCGGGTATCCTTGGCTTGGCCGAGCAGTTTGAGATACGCCTCTTCGTCGTTTGCTTTCAGGGCCTGAAGACGTTGTTTCGCCATGCGCTCCATCCTCTTTTGCTCCTCCTTCTCCATGAACTGGTGGTGCTGCTGCATCAGACGTCCCAACTTCTGAGCCTTGGCTTCTTTGCCTCTGCCCGCTGCCTTAATCTCTTGGCCGTGGGAGATGACACCTTGGATGTACTCCACATGCTTTCGCCTTTCCTTTTGTTCGCGCTGATCTCGTTGTTGTTTCTCCAGCTTCTCGGTAATCCGGGCTTCTCGCAAGGACTGCTTCTTCATGCGCCGGAACATTGCCCGATTCGACGTCACGGCGAGACTGTCGGCATGTACCATACGGTTTACCATCTCCTGTCGCAAGAGTCGCTGCTTGGGGAGCAGACATAATGCTTTATACTCAATAAGCACCTTCAGCTTCAATGAATCATCAAGAACATCCAGCCCTTTCTTGGTGTCGTATCCAGCCAGATTACTAGGGAATTCCTCAAGTTCAGCTTTTCGCGCGTTGATCCGATTGTTCCTGACGCGCTCACGCTCTTCTTGCAAATGTGCAACATCAATCCCAGTCGGCATGATGCTAGGAATCATAAGCCGCTTTTCCCGCGAGCCGTGATCATGGAATGATATGAGTGATTGGAGATGCTCCCAGGGAGATGTAAAGGATTCGTAGCCCGATCGCGCTCGCTTGCCATCGTCTTTTGCAAGACCATCAATGACAGTACCGGCTGCGGCGACTGTGGACGACTGCGGCCCGGGCTTTGGAGGATACAGAAAAGCCGCTTGTACATTTGCGGGCACGGATTTATTGCGCGTGATGAACTTGAAGGCCACAATCTGGCTCCTCAAAACAGCAAGCTGATCCGGCGTAAAGCTGGAGCTCGGAGAGTTCATAGATTGTGGAATACTGGCTGTTTGCGTAGTATTGTTGTTGATGATCGTCGAGGGGTCGTTGATGGGGCGCTGCTTTGGAGAAGGGGGATTGTAGCTTTGCGGTAGTGTCTGTGAAACCTGTCGAGTGTGCGGTAGCCGGCCTTGATAGAACAATGTCAATAAGAGCAACCAACTTGCACTATAGACACATACCGTTGGCCTGTGGTACCCCCTGGGAGAGTCGACCATGCTGTACATCATTTGGTGCGCCAGCCTGGTGGTGCATTTGTTGTTGATGCATCTGCTGCCTGGCTTGAACCATCTTTAGGTAGTTGGCAAGCTGCGCGAACTCGGGATTTGACTCGTTGACTCCCTGTTCCTTGAGTGTGCGCCATTTCTGGAGAATGTGAGTGACAAATAAATCTGCAAACCGAAGGCGAGGCACCGCAACAAGTTTCGTTGATTTAAAAATTGGTTGGGCAGGGGAGGATAGAATGACTAGAAGTTACGTACGTGATAGACGGACTGAACTTGCTCCTTTGATATGTTACTGGGCATGGGTTGCGGCGGCATTACGCCGTTAGAAAGGGAGTTCATAGGGGCCACGGAGCCGAAGGGGTGGGGCGACAAATGCGCCAAATTGGGCTGGTAATCGACCGGATTTTTGAAGAAACTGTTTGTTGTTCAACACAAATTCTGACGTGAAATGTGGTGGTGGTGCCGTGGTGTCGTGTCGGGGGTCGCGCGTCTTCCGTCTTTGGTGAGTGTGTCAAAGGATGAAAGTCGCTAAGGGCATCAGACTGATGGTTGGGAATGATGACTGTACCCGTACAATACAGAACGAAGCTAGGGTGCTTGCAACCTTTGCATCGTACTTAAAGCCGCATCACGTGCCGAGCTTGGCAGTTGGGATGAGTTCTGATGCCACAAAATATGAATTGGAACACGGGTAGAATGACAGTGTTAGCGAATCAGATTGTGAAGTGACCAATATTCATATGTGTGGAACATCCTTTACTTCACCCTTTAGTTTATGCTAACAATACATCACGTGATAGAAAAATGGAGTTGCCCCGCTGCACCTTCTCCAGGCCCACAAATCACCACACAATCACCCACAAAGATGTCATCTTCAGAATATCAACTCTTCTGCCTTGGAAATCCTCTTCTCGGTAACTCAATCTCACGGCCGGAGGGTCCAGATTAGCTAATTGCCATTTTCTGTAAAGATATCCAGGCCACTTGGTGTGTGGATGTCTAAATGTATATGAACTGTACTATGCTCATAAACTCTACAGCGACCAGTCTGTTCTGGACAAATATGGGCTTAAGGAGAACGATGCAATCCTGGCTGAGGAGAAGCACATGACCATATACAACGAGCTCACTACGAAGTACACGGCCAAATTTCTTGCTGGAGGTGCTGCCCAAAATGCAGCTCGTGGCGCTCAAGTTGTTCCACCATTTCTAGAAACCATTTGTGATCATATTTTGCTAACCTAGTGGAATTGATAGTATGTTCTCCCACCGAAATCGGTGGTTTACGTTGGATGTGTTGGCAAGGACGCTTCTGCCGACCAGCTAATTGAATCATGCAGTACTCGCGAGGGCGTCCGCACTGAGTACAGGGTTGATGAGGATCACCCTACTGGGCGCTGTGGTGTAGTTATTACTGGACATCACAGGTCTATGGTTACGGATCTCGCGGCCGCCAACCACTACAAACTCGAACATCTCAAGTCGCCCAAGATCTGGGAGTTGGTAGAGAAAGCAAAGGTCTTCTACGTTGGTGGTTTTCACTTGACCGTATGCGTTCCAGCCATTCTTGCCTTGGCCGAGCATGCTGCAGTGACGAACAAGGTTAGTTTCTACTTCAGTGATATATCGTGAACGCGATTCCTGACTATCCACAGATCTTTTCCATGAATCTATCGGCGCCCTTCCTTCCTCAGTTTTTCAAGGAACAGTTGGATTCTTGCGCCCCTTACTGGGACTACTTGATTGGCAACGAGGCCGAGGCACTTGCTTATGCCGAATCTCACGATCTGAAGGTATAGTTACAGGCCATTGCATTCAGTTTATATATACGCAAGCTCTAATAGTTTATTGCGCTCAGACTACAGATATCACAGAGATTGCCAAAGCGATTGCTGTCCTACCCAAGAAGAACACCGCTCGTCCTCGTGTTATTGTCATTACACAGGGAACGCTCCCCACTATTGTAGTTACATCAGATGCTAGTGCCGAGCCCAAGGTTCAAACTTTCTTGGTTCACGAAGTCAAGTCTGAAGACATTGTGGATACTAACGGTGCTGGCGACGCTTTTGCTGGTGGTTTCTTGGGCGGTCTTGTCCAGGACAATCCGGTCGAGACTTGCGTTGACATGGGACAGTGGCTTGCCAGTTTGAGCATTCAGGAGCTAGGACCTGCGTATGTTTGACATTTTCGAACTCTTCAAGAGTGTTGACTAATGTGAAGACAGATACCCGTCTAAAAAGAATGCATACAGTGGCAATAACTACTAGATAAAAAGGGGCGAGTCGGATCCGGGTTTAAAGTTACGTTCAACACTACACTATAATATGAATGCATCGGATGTATTGGGCATTAATCATTGGGCATGTGGGCGTGGGAGCACGGAGTCATGTACTGTTCAACAAAAGTTCTCTGGGGTTCTCAATATTGGGTGGGAGTTAGATCATATCCCCTAGCGGTGATACTAAGTACTATATGAAAAAGGGTGGTTTTTTAAGACGGTTTATAGGGGGGTGACGGTCTTGCGACAGTTCGGTTACCGTTCCTAAATTTTCTGAACGGTCCCGAAAACGGTTCCAAAACGGTTTCTGCAAAATCATTTGCTTATAACCGTCCTAAAAAAACCCCAATTTTTCATACTGTATTCATGAATTTGTTGTAATACGCTAGTATATACATGTCACAGCTTCGATGCACACCCTACCTCACTTTCACACCCCATCTTCATCATGCAGCCACCACCGCCTCCGGAAACCGCTACAATAGTTATTCCATCCCTTTCCCTCTACTACTACTACTGAGCACTTATTGACTCTGGAATAATTCTACTTCTTGATTCGTAATCTCTACCACCTAGCGTGTTCGCTACTACTCTCCGCCCAACAGCGTGCTCCCCACTACCCTCTACGGCGTCGTCAACATCCCACCCTACCAGTCCACCGCTAGCCAGCTCCACTAACTCACACCGCCGCGTAGCCCTGCTGATAACTTCGGCGAAGATAGGCCAGAGAAATGTACTGGAATGGCAGAATCGGCTCAAAGTACACAATTCCTTCACTCCCCGAATCGAGTTAACTGCGTTTAAAAACTAGTCTTCAGATATTCATTGACAGCACAATCTCTAACATCAGGGCTATCATCGATGGAGTCGTCGAACCCCTATTTGAACAAGTAAAGAAACAAATCCACAACTCCTTTATTAATATACCGCAAAGACTCGATAATACTGCACTAAATTTCTAGCAAGGTAACTATTCCGTGGGTCCTCGTGTGTGAGCCACGAGATCTCATAGTGGCATTGCGTACGTTAGTTCTGTGCCTTATTATCGAGTCTGCGATATCTAGTGCAATTTAATCGGCTACTTCAGATAGTGTTTTTGTAAATCTAGCCTCATCACCTAGATTACTACAGATACGCACTGTCAGTCTCATTCAGAGTTCCTCATCGCTAATATAAAATCCCTAGACGTCGTTAGTCACCGCGGAGATGCTTTCCAAACAATCCTAATTTTACTAGCAAAAGATTTAGATATATATAGACGCTAGAAGTAGTAGCGAAGAAGGTGTGTCTAGAGCTATCTGTGCTTTTGGGTGTTTGTCTAGTTCTCTCTTTCTAATTGTATATTACTCTTCTTCACTCGCCCTCCCACTCGTCCCTCCCTCTCCTTCCCTCTCCCTCTTCTTTTCCTCAATTATCTTCCTCAACTAAGTAGCTAGTTAATATCTCAATTCAAATCACTCGTCGAAGCATTCACCCTAATCATTGCCGTGTGTCTTCAGCCAATACTCCATGTGAAAAGCCCAAAATGAAATATCCTACCTAACAAAGAAAGTAAGTGAACCCAAAACCCAGTACTCCGAACCTCAAAGCCCACAACAGCACAACAGCACTCAAAAGCTTGGCGCACGAGTCTTTCTACCCAACGATCACAACTTATCACTCCACCAATGCTTAGTGCTTATTTGGAACGAGCGTGACGGGAGAGAAATACGCAGAGATTCAGACGTCGACACTTTGTTATTATAATAAAGCGCATCCCCGCTAACAATCCATTGTACATAATATACTTCTCGTATCTTTACCACTTATTACATCATCTTATTCTCTAACTTTGCTTCTTTAATACTTAGTATATTGTAGACATACCCATTGCAGCGATGAGGGAGACAGTTGCGAACCATATTAGCAGCTTCCTCGCTCAGTTTCTTCCCATCATTGCTCTAATCGGGTATTGCAATCTAACTCATAAGCGGTTGCTCATAAGATTCTGAGAAAGGATATAACATACGTTGTTTATGCACAATTTCATCGTCTGATTCGGCGCCTTCCCGCGGGCCAACCAATGAGTCCACCATACGGTTCATAGCATGCATTGTCTCGGAACCAGTAACAGAATCAACAATGCTTGCACCTCCTTGACCAAGCACACTTTCCGCCAAAGAGCCATCCAAGGATTTTTTCGCATTAATGAATGCAGATTCGCCCGCAGTGAGATTCAGATTGGAATTCATCCCGATCGAAGGCGTGCTGGTCATTATGCCCTCCTCCTTGTAAGTGATAGTGCCGTCGATGATGGTTATCGGAACATCCTGTTCTGTCAGCAGCACAATCTACCAGAGCGGAAGGAAAAGTGCGACTTCTTTTAGGCAAAGTTGTTTGCCATCTTCCAGAAGGAAGTGGATTCGGGCTAGCACTTCTTCGTTGGGGTGCACGTGATCCCTCTCCCCTCTCTGTTCGTCCTTCCAGTTTGCTGCGGTGGTCCCATTGACTTGAGCAAAGGGTCGAAACCCGAGAGTATCGTCATCTTCTTCTAAGAGATAATCCAGCGTAGGAACATTTTCCATGCTGAATGTTGCCGCAAGTAAAGAAAGCGTGTTGGCATACGTCTGCCACAATTGCTTGATAAGTACAGAAAGGGCTGTGCCTGCATGCTGGTTCACCAATGTCTGATGGTTGACCTGTAACCACGTGGAGTATAAGCGAAGGCTGGGAAGCATTCGACGTCCTATGGCGGTTAGGTTCTCAGCATCGGAGGATGCTCGCTCTCCAACTGCCCGCTCCAGTTCAGGCTGAAAGACCTGGTGCAACGTTGTGAAGGTTGAAACGTTCAGTCGCAGGAAGCTGGTGAATGAATGCGATGTTGCATGCCCTTCAAATGGATCAGATTGAGCACTTAATTTATGAGATATGGGAGTGTTTCATACCGGAGGCCCTTTTGGTAGCAAAAGACTCCGCTGCGATGTTGATCAGGACCATTTTTGTTAATATTCCATTAGAAAGGTTGCGGTCTTTGAGGTCTTGCGCGAGCTGTGTCAACATCTCGCTCTCCAGGCCCTCATAGTCGGCGAAACTGGCAATCAGTTAATATCAATGGCTTATACGGGTGGACTTCCGCACTCTCGCGCCGCATAACATTTCGCATGAAGTCTCACGAATAACGTAATCAAATCCTTCACTGCTTGCTCCTCCTTTCTCACGTAATTCGGAGCGGGTGTTTGTAGCTTATAGTGTTTAAGAGCCTTGCGAAAACCAATCTCAAGGTTGTCACTGGCTTGAGGGAATGGCTCTGTTACGGAAATAGCTCGATACAAATGATATGTCGCTGAGAGAGTTGAGCCTTCGTTAAGGGCAATGACTGCTAGTTGGTTGTATGGAGTTCCCGACGAGGGGATCAACTTTTTGGCAAGTGTGTAGTACCCATTGGCTGGAGCCCAATTCTTCGGTTTTCTGGGTACTTCGCGATACCGCGAAAGATCCCCGAGAAATACTAGCGTACGATGGCAAGACCGTATAACATGTTCCCTCCTTTCCGAGTTACAGTCCGCGACGGAGTTTGGTGTGCTAGCTGATCTCGTGTAAGTACATAGAGTACAACTGGAACAAGGATGGATGAACTTGCTGGTGAGATGAAACTTGGCGACAACCCATTCCAAATCCTTGATCTGAAAGTGCGATATCAAACGTTGAATATACGATCTATAAAAGCGTGTAATTTGCTTGATAAACCCCACAAAAGTGTCCTGTTGCTTGCGTAACTCCACTGGACGCTTCTTCCCATGAAGATCCTGGAATTGCGTGAGAGTTTTCCGATATTGCTCGATGATTCGGTGGTGTTTACCCCACATTCGACCTTCGACATCATTCTCCCATGCAAAGGGGAAATCCTGAAAGATGACGTTTTCATATGCTTCCTGTAACCTTCGAAAAGTATCAAGATTAGCGGAAACGCCTCTGCTATTTTACGAGCCTTTATTAATAATATGACTGACTGAGTAACTGTTTGCTCCAGAGGTCGAGCAGTGCACTGACGATCTTTCAAGGTTGAGGCTAGTTCCCTTTCAAGCCTCAGGACAGATCTATTTAGGCAGCTGTGTGTGAGTACTGTTTGAATCCAGGTGTGCAAGGGACAGCAGACCCCCATTCTTGGGACGATTCCATTTGAATCGGGAATCAACAGCAGCTAAATAAGTTAATAAATTGTCTCTGGAGTACCTGAAGTTAACCGAGTGCTGGTGGCTGAAGTTATTTCGCTCAATGAGCCAATAATAATGATGAGCTTCGTCCGGAAAGGCCGAAAGTTCAACGTATTCTAGAGTGAGGATTGAGCACATCAGCAACTTAAGTAGTCTAATGCCAAGCTATATTTCACCCAAAAAAGTAATTATTGTTGTAGGAAAAAGCCTTGGCATCCCACGGAAATAGGTACTCAATCAACGCTCTTGTTCTGGCAGCTACCACACGGATCTGGCAATACCACCTGCAACTTCAGGTAAAATGCGGTTTGAGCTTCACCAAAAACAGCATAGCTGATATGCTTCTCTTCCTAATCAATACTATTACCCGAAAAGGTGCGTCCGAATCTTTATTGCCATCTAATTGGTGACGTTTTTGACATTGGGGATAGATACTAAGTAGTTTGGACCTCCCATTACGTGATCTAAGCAAGCTTGTGAGAGTCGCTACTCTATTGCAATAGAAGAGCCCCCATCACTCTATGCTTCGTAAGTTCTAGTTGTTTGTCACCTCGAACGATAAGAAATATGAGTCGAGAGCAGAAGAACTATTTCCTCGAAAAAATCTATAATCTAGGTGTTCCTAAGTAGCTCCAGGCAGCATTCTTGCCCGCCGGCCTTTGGCTTCATGCATGCCAGTTAGAAATACCGGACCGAAACCATAGGCCTGAAAAGGTGTCACTTGAAGGACCAGGTATGTTTCGTAGCTTAATGTTCGCTACAGTATCGTGAGGTGGGCGTATGATATTCCAGAATTGCGCGCTCCGATTTGAGAGAGGGCGCTAGCGAGCTAATTATTCGGAAAGCTTTTTTTTCAAGCGCTGCCTTGCAACAACCGCCACCGCAACAGTCACCGCAATCGCCATCACATCTACCACCCATTACTTTCCCTACACATACTTAAGTACCCAATACAATGGCCAAGTCTGCTAGAGCCAGTATGTACTTCATACCTTACAACCCGCAGAACAACATCTATCTGACTACAAATAGCTGTGTCCAAGCGAAACAGCATAGTGCGCCGTGATACAATCCACAAGCCTGTCGAAGATGATCGGTTGCAGAGATTATCTGAGAAACTCCTAGCAATAGCAGAGTCCGAGATACCTACTGGTTCGTTATTGACCCAGCTTTCAAAAATAGGTGCGACTCGGTGCTGAGGTGTACTCATAGACTCCACAACCCCAGTTAAGAAGACTGATGCTATGGATATCGTGGATGAGGCCCAGAAAACTGCCTCTACATCATCTACCTACAAGAAAAGGACCGCCAAGAGCAAGATCTCTCGAAACCGACATGCAAGGAACGCGGTGATCTTCCCCAGTCTTCGGAAGCACCCTGTCAAAAAAGGAAAGAAAAAGGCTTGAACGCATTGCTACTGACCTGGTGGGGTTATTTGGAGCGTCGTTGCATTTCTGGGGGTTTCGAGATTACTCAGGCATCAGAAAAAACATTGGATCGATAGTTCCGAGAAGTTGATGACTATGTGTTACTTGCTATATACTTTGAGATTTATTTACTTTTCCTTACGGCATGTGGCCTTCAAAACTTGGTGCGATAAAATGTACCTGCTTGCGGTATGATGAAAGCTTCGACTTGGCTTCATGTGATGTTCAGATGAGTATTCTGTTTGCACGGTTAACTGTCTTGCACTAAACTCATCTCCCACGCCAGCTAGAATCAATGATGCGTTAAAAGTACCCTCAGGTTCGTAAACGAGAATGTGCCACCTATGATTGAGAATTTCGAGCAACTGCAGCGGCCACTATAGTTCGTACAGCCTTCCAAATGTGACGCTTTGTATTTCCTGACAAAGCTGGTAAGACCGTTTATCCTAACTTTCGGGATCTGCGACGTGGGATATCGGGGTATCAGATACCAGCAGAAATCATGAAATACTTTGGACATTCGACCATAAATTAGAGGCTGCAACTACTCGTGAGATCCAAGCTCTCTATAGAGGACCCTTCTGACCGATTAGAAATATAGTAAAATTGAAGAAGTTAAAGGTTTTTGTTATATGGTCTCGAACTCTACAAACATCTGCAACAGAAGGGCCGCGCTGTGATTGCGATCAAAAGCTTTACCGTACCAACGAACCATCGTGATCTTCTAGGTGCGCAGAAAAGCCAACGCAAAGTCCCTTTCCTTCTTTGCCATTTCATTGGTTGACAGATGCAATGAAGGAATAATTCGTGACGTGTATCATAAGAACGTAGAAAATTCGTACAGAATGCAAACGCAACGCCAGAACAACGCCGAAGCAAGCCCCCTAACCTCCACAAATAACTGAAGGGTAGTCTACAGCCCGGATGCACAGGAGACAGCCCCACAAAACCAGCCAATAATGTACAGTATAATCATATTTTAACAGGGCGAATGTTTGTGGAATTCAGCATCTAAACAACAAACCCCGACATCGTGACTAAGAAACTGAAGACTAAACCAGACCAAACGGGCCCACGAGACTGTGCTCCCGACCGGGAGGACGGCTTATCAGTAACAAATCCACCAGGAGATAAGGTAGCATCCCCAGATGCAATGGGCATGTTATTATTCCTCCCTCCACTAGTAGCAGTAGGTGCAACTGTAACAGCACTTCTGGCCCCAGTGGCGCCTGGCACAGCGTTCTTGCCTTTGCCAATCTCCATTATTTTCGAGTCCGAGACATTAAATAGTACCGTGCCAATACTAATTTCTTCATTTTCAAGATCGAATACTATATAGGCCGATCGAAGGAACGTATCCCCCTGATTAAACCTTAGCAAAAATGGTATTGACACCACAAGCGAGACACTTACAAGCACATTATTTCCAGATCCCGCATCCAAAATTCCAAAATAGCATAAAGGGGTACCATCGTTGAATGATGCAGGACTACCATCATAGGTATATGCATCAACAACCAATTCGTTCAGGGCAACATTGATAACTGCTCCAGAAAAGCTGTAATCGACGGATCCTTTGTAGCTCCGAATATTGCATGGAACTATAGGAACACCAGTTCTGTCGTTGACTTGAGCTCCGACCTGGTTACAAATTTCCTGGAAAAGGTCGGTTGGCAGATAAGTGTATGTAGTACCAGTATCGAGCAAAACCGGAATGGCGAAATTGTTATTTGTGAGCGTTATCGAGTTTCCCTGGTCGTTTGTAAGACCAACGGATGTAAGTGTAATCATGAATTCCCGGGCATTGCTGTCTCCCGATCGTCTATCGACAGGGAGGGTGGTGAGCTGCCCCTTGAACTTTGCAGTATCAACACCGCCAAACAAGATCTCCCCTTCACTGGCGTCTACAGCGGCACTACATAAGCGGAAAATCAATAACTCGTGGGAGATATCATACCTAGATCATTCAGCCAGAGACTATAGGCCATAGATTTTATGAGGCCCTGTTGGACCATCAGACCTGTCAGACCTGTATACGCAGGCTTGCCCAGCCGTTGCACCTGTACTTCGTTCTGCTCGAAGCCAATCCCCATTATGCCTTCAGTGGATGTTGATTCAAGCCCGATACCGAACTGAACTCCCTTGACACTAGTACCATCGCCCAAGTGAAACACATCTTTCCCGTAGTCTCCTTGCGCATATTCCCCATCAACATAAGAAATCTGAAAGTCACTCGAAACCTTGCTGTACGTTGAAGATTCGTCCCTATTGAAAATTCCCGTAATATTGCAAGGGTTATCCGCTTGCTGGCAAAGGTCTGACTTCGCGCTCTCAACCCATATATCTGACGACCCGGTATCAAGACTATTGGATTGTCATAAACTAGCACTCGGTTGTTGAAAGTGAAGGGAGGACTCACTGCAACCTTAGAGGTTGAGGTGGAGTGCCCAGACTGACTTCGGCATAATAGAGGAAATCCTGCGCAGATGGCATCAGAATTCTCCCGTCCTTGTAGAATATAAACATTGAGCGAATCTTACCTGGTTTTCTAGACGCTGCAATACCGTATCTGCCCGTTTTTGGTGGCGCTGTCGTCGTGGTATATTCAGAGGATTTTTGTTGACTTTCTCGAACTTAAAAGAGCGAGGTCTTGTAAACGAACCTTCGCCGATCGTAGGGTTGATGTCCGGCTGTTCAACAGCTAGGACTTTGGTAAGCAGCAATGCCGCACAGATAATGAAGCTCAAGTACTTCATTTAGGCGCTTGCCACTCCCGCAACGATAATCAAAACAAGCGAAAGCGACAAGCAGGGCAAGAAGGAGATTGACGGGGAGGGCGACACCGAGACGAGAAGTAAACCACTGCCAGAATCCAAGCTTAGAAGAAAACAGTAGCACACCGTACAGTGTTTTTGTGCATATATATTTAAGTGCTCGAGTGCGGATGTACGTAGTCGACAAAAAAAGCGGGCTGCGGCAAGCACAAGTGTTACGCAAAACCGAGATACGCCATGATTGGCGGTGACGTATACACACTACTGCTGCTGCTTCCAACGCGTGACACGGAGAAAGTAGTTGACGTGGTGGCATTGGCAGCTTCTCGATTCGATTGGCTGTTGCCACTACAGGAGTAATCCCTTGTGGTCATATTGGGGATTGTTGTCTTGACAGCTGCGGGGAGCAGTTTTGTACTTCTTATAATTTGCACTGTTGAGGCAATGGCACTATCCAACTTGACACACAGATCACCTTCTGCACCTACCATGTTTGAAAATCTGGACAAGTACTACCGAGAGAAGTATGTACCTACCTAGGTAGGTATGCGGTGCAACCTTTGATCTGGCTTAGCCTCTTACCGCTATGTTGAAGGGTTGGAACCTTTCGGACGAGAAGATGGACGCAGAGTATGGACGCATTGCCAACGGCACTATCAAAGATTGTTTCATGAGGGGCTGGTACTTGGTCTTCTAGAGCCGCGTTTGTTCTCCCTGCAACCTTATTCATGGATTTGTGTATCTTCTAACATTATCACAGTTCAATCTACTATTGAGGCCTAGGATTACGACAGTGGAACCAGAGGAGAGGTTGAAGCGAGGATCAAAAAGGCTAAGTCAAAGGCTCTATTCAGATATCTTATTTGATGATCTAACTAAGGCTTAGTCGTGTGTTTTTAGCCTCGAGACTCAGCTTGCCGTTCAACATGAGAGAAGCGTTCTCAGAGATTTGCCAAATGACAAGGTCGAGAGTTGATTAGAACGAGCATGGACTCGCTAGACGAGAGCATATCAACATCTTGTACCTCAGAAGCAGCAAGACCTACATCAGATAGCCACAGCAACCCCTTATAATCAGTACTTCCTCTATGCCAGTACGTCTACTGGTCCATTCTGTTTAAAGCGATCTAGAAAGCGATCTGCGACAAACTATTTTCATTCCAAGTGACAAGGCTGCTATTACCCCAAGGCACTAGCCAACTGCAACAAAAAGTAATTGTTAGGATTTGGGTTCTAAGACGGTGATCTAAGAGTAAGGTAACGACTCTTCTCCTGGTTTGAGATCTAGGGCTTGTTCAAAAATTTGCGAAATTCCAAGTTCAACTAGAGGGTCCCCAGATCTCACGAAAAGTGTTTCATTAGAGTGAAGAGTACTTAGCGCTCGCGTACTGGAACATCTGTCTGACGGCAGCGAACCCAAAGTTATACTAATCAATATACTTCGCCTTGCTACTCTGCATCTCTCAAATAGTCGGCATTTTTAAATGCAATCGGGCCATGCAGGCGTCCTTTCTGTCAGTAGCCGTAGAGTCTTGTCATGCTCGCATTATATGTAACTCTTCAACTCCTTTATTGGTCTACCTGCTCAAGTACATACTTAAAGAAAGTACATAAGTAGTTGAATGCTATTGAGAAGCTGAAGACCATTTGGAAGTATACTCTATACTGTTGAAATACCATCCCGTGTATGTTGTGATACAATACGTAGAGTACAGACTCCTGGGCGGCACCATATTCGTTTGAAAGAACTTACTCACTTTAGTTGCTACCTCACCACCGCGGTTTGATTATCGTCCTAATTATTATCCTATGTTATCACTAGTTCTTCAGCTGTGCAACTCCAGAGTTTCTGGCATTAATGCAACCGTCATAAAAGTCCTGAATGGGCAGTTTGGGGTGTGGGCCCGAGTAAAGTACTTAGATTTAACCTTATGAGGCTGTTTTTCCGCCGAAAATACCCCGTCGCACGACCCTTTGGATAAAATCTGAATTTTGAGCGCTGTCCGCACAACATCGCCAGAAACATACTTTATCCATTATCCACGGGGTACGGTATCATGTTTTATGTTTGTCTCGCACCGGTTCTCAGATTCACGTGATATAAGCCTCGGACCTCGCCGTAAAATCACTAATCAACGAGAATCTCAACCCAGGGAGCGAATTAGGGTTGAGAGTTCACGGAGGGCGAGTAAGGTGTGGTACGAGACAAGTTTTATGTGGTGAGTAAAGGGCTGTGCCGCGACCTAGTGGATAGATTTGGTTTTGCGATTTTGCGATTTATCGGGTTTGAAGGGCTAGGGTTATTTTGACACCTAACCTTGAAATTACTGTGTTTGTGTCCATTTCTTTCTATCGCTAAATTCATGTTTCGTGATATTAGTCTCTCACTCTGCTGTTGCAGCTCTTTCTTCTGCTGCTTATTATCCTACATAGTGAAAAACTAAAGGTTGAAAATGGTATTGAATCAGTCTCTAGCTTGTTCTATATGGTGTAGTGCCAGTAGTGGTACAGACCATATACAGACTCGGCATTTTTAGCATACCCAGGACAATGCAGTACTCACCCAGATTAAGTATGGGACATGTCCATATCAGGCTTAGTGTAAATAGTAATAGAAAGCTTTTAGTAGAGAGTCAAAACCATGAATTAGACTGTCAATTACATGATAGTATAACTGGAAGTAACAAAAAGAAAATAGAGTGGCAAGGAAACAAAATTGTAAGAGATAACCTAAAGATATTGTTCTATACAAAGAGAGCTGATTAATCTAGAAATTATTTCAATAATATGAGTTTAAGCTCGATTTACATGGAAAGAAATGTTTAAGAGAAGTGGAATAAATGTAATATGAAGTACTAAGCAAGTTGAACAGAGTATATAATATCAAGTAAGCCAGAGTAATCAAGTCAAGCTGGCAACAATTATCAGCAAAATGTAAAATAGTCTAGAAGCTATATAAAACCCTTTTAGACACTCTGAAAAATATTATATTGTGGTGTATCAGCAAAAAAATATTCCATTCGGGGGGAATGGCTCTTTCGGAGTGAACGCGCTTCATCAGAGCCGTCAGAGACACTCCGGTGGCAGACTACTCTGTGCCCTCCGATCGCAGTTTCACTGTTTCGTCGCATTCTGTCGGTCTCCTATTTTAAACCTTCACTCTCGCGTTGTGGCCAACTGTGACCATATGTCGGAATGGGTTCATTGGGTACACATTTGCATTGGGATTGCAATGCGATGGGTGATGCTGCAAAAATCTCTCCTTGCGTTCCTTCTACCTACGCGCAAAATGCAATTCTCTCTTTACTAATTATAAACATCATTCCAAGTCACCAGATCTATGTGGCTATTGACAGTCCATCGCTCGTTCCGTCTGTCTCCTGTCTTACTATTAGTAGCTATCTCTGGAATTACATGCGCGCAGCCGACAATGTTTCCCACGCTGAAAACTTGCAAAGCAACGGCTGCCGGTGCTTTTCTCACTTGCACAAATATCGAGATGGGATCCAAGTTACCAGAGTTTTCATGTATTGTGGTGAGCGCCAGAGCTAACCAGTACTCAACGAAATCTCCATCCTCGTTTTGGAGTTTGATTTTGAATAGTTGTTGCAGTTGTCATGGGAGACGCCAATTCAGCGCCCCATAACACCTCCCTGGGAGTTGCTTTACCCATACCCAGTTGTTCCGTCGATCCCCTCCACACCAGCTCTGGCTTCCTGTGCATCGACACATCTGAGATATGCGTTCACCATCTAAACCCTCAACTTGAACCTTAATACCATGGTAAATACAGAGCTCCATTGCGTGCAGTTGTTTATCCGATATATACGTCTTCGTACAATTATGCTTAATAAACTCCTGCGTGCCGCTGTATATTGGCAAGTGGTGCATTGCGTCTGGCATATTGTCGAGTGATGCTGTGAAGTCTTTGATCATAGCGTCAGGATGCTTTCCATCACGGCGGTTTTGGGGTCCCATGAATTTGGTCTTCGCATTTGACTGGGGGCTCACGGGGGCAGCCAGATTAGCACCGGAAGGGAGGACTTTGCAGGCCGCAGCGCTGTTCTTCTGATGCTGAGTGAGGGCTTGGAGATTGAGCTCTCTGGTTTCGAAGCGGAGGATGCGATGCTGATAGGTGATTACTTGTGGCATGTAGTTGAGATTGTGATTGGAGGCGTTCCAACTGTCCTTGAGGTTTGGGTTATGTACTTGTTCATGTCTTTCGACAGAATACTGTTGCATGGCTCTGTATCGACAAATCTGTTCGACCCAATGAGACATCACATGGATCTTCGGAAAGTTGAGGTTGGCATCTAACTGCTTGGAAACAACTATCTCGTGGCTGATATAATCCTGCCAGGCATTCATTTTGCGCCGCTTCTTGGATGGCGTCCAAGTATCACCATTTGTTTCCTCATCTACCTTTCGCTTCTTCAAGAGTTCCGTTCCCAGGGCATTGGCTTTGGCCTTCGCCTTTGTGCTGGTTTGCCCGAGTAAGAAGACATCTTTGAAAGTGTGAAAACGACGCAAGGCATCCTCCATGTAGCTCAATGTTGCATCATTGTGAGATTTATATCCAGCATACATACAGAATTCTAACAATGCCCGTGTGCACTCAATAGCGTGATTGAATATGGGACATTGAGCGGGGCTTCCGCCTCGTAGACACTGGGTTACAACTCCAAGCAAGTACTGGCTCATTTCCTTCATCTCCTTCTCATTCCATTGAGAAACTTTTTCATATGACTTATTTTTTGGTGTGAGGTCGTGGTAAGCAGGCATGGATTATCAGATTGCATTGAACTTGTCAAGCCATTCGTACATCTTCATGAAGTGGAAAATCCACTTCTGGAGGTGGTCAAGCATGCCGATCTGCATTGTATGGAGGAGGTCAGGCTTAGGGAGGTGGCTCACGATACAGGGAATATGTCGAAACACGTTGAATCCTTGGTGAACATAGCACGACGAGAGTTTGGCATTGGCTACCTTGGTGTTGGCATCGGTGAGCGTTCGATATAGATTGTGATCCCACCGGAAGTGTTGCTTCTCGGGAGGAACATAATCTCCAAGTTTGTTCTTTGGACACTCGCACCAAAAACAGACATGCCGCTCGAGATGATGTAGGTCGCTATAGTCAGGGCAATCTGCAAGCCATGCTGCTGGAACCAGTTTGCAATGCCTGAAGTTGCCATCTGCACAGAGAACATTGTAATACCTGCTCTCAGTGCTGGGATTTTGTTTAAAGGTGAGAGGCTGTAGTACCTGCCGGAGTACTTTGTTCAGCACCTCTTGGTTTGTTTGCCGCTGCTCATCCAGCCACTTCTGAGAAATATTGCGGTTGTTGATTGGAATCGGCAGGAGTGCGACCATTATGATGCTGTGCATTGTGGGCATCTGGCGGATCTTCGAAGATAGATTGCCAATCGTCATATATATAGGCCAATCTTACTTGTCGTCCGCAAAATTCGAGAGATGTGTTCTGTCAGACATGAAGATCAAGGGAAGTAGTATATCACCCACTCTGAGCGTTGACTAAACGTCGATTACCACGTTATTATCCTGGATTATCTCTCCTTACCTGTGTCTCCCACCGCTAGTCCGCAGTGTGCAGTTCGGTAAAAGAGGCGTTTTGTGGTGTATCGCTGTTAAAGCAATGCTGAGGGGCGCAAATGAGATGCTCAGCGTAGGCTGGCTGCCGCATCAACCATCTCATGCTTTTGATGATGTCTCGACTCCAGTATTTGATAGGGTGTTGGTGATTGTGATTCCATCTCATATGCTCGAGAGTGTGTAGTTTCCACTCCCAGAGAGCCTGATCATCTGGCATGCTGGCCACGAGGGTTTGTATGCCATTCCCGTTTTTGGAGCTTGGGAAATGCAGAGCGGTGTTTTCTTCCTTCAGCATGTTGTCATAGTACATCTTCATGCCTTTCTTCTTGATCCCACACAGGATATATTTGTACTCTTCACGCATCACAAATGGGTAGTAGGGATTGTTTTGTAGATCTGTCTCCATCAGCAAAATGTAAAATGGTTCGGAAGTCATAACTCAACGACTCAGCTTTTCTGAATAGCCATACTGACCCTTCCAGAAGCTCCCAGAAGCTCCCGAATAGGCTGAATGCAAAACAATGTGCTTCTCAGGTACTCTGAGAGTACTTTCAGGTGCTCCTCAACGCTTCTTGAAGTAGCAGAACAGAATACAAGAATATTCTACAGAGTATGAAGTCGTCTTCAGAATGATATAAAATCATGCCTTTAAGTTGGTAAAATTTCGGAGCAGCTGGGACTATGACACTCGTCTGCAAGACAATTCCGGTGCACATAGAGCCAGACTCTCCAGGAGTGATAATAGATAATGTCTATATTGAATAGTACAATTTGATAAACTATCTCACAGCTATACACCTGAATCAGGCATTCAAATCTAATTGATATACAGTCCAGTAGATATCTAAATCAACATGATTGTTTACAAGCCATACGCTATCGATGCCACCCGATGCAGCATTCTCCCACACCAAATGCCCCGGCCCAACTATTGCGCCAATGGGTACAATATGCATCTCATTCGTTTGTTTAACAACTCGGATGAACCCGTCAACACAATCAGCCCAACCATGACGATCTTTGTACTTTGTTGCAATCACCACCGCATATTCCTGAACTTGAGGACGTAATACCCATTGCTGAGTATTCTTGCACCTCTTCAAAAAGGTCAATATTGCTTTCCCAGCGGACAGGCGCTTCTGAAATTGGAGGATCTGATTTGGTGGAGTCCAGCTGAAGTATAATACAGGAAAAGAAAGAATTCGTCCTTGGAAGGTGTTATCGAGGTCATTCTCTTCACTTTGTGTATACTGGTCCCAGATGTTATGAGCTTCAGGCATGATCCCTTGGTTGGCATTGGTATATTCTACCTTGCAATCCAGTCCCAGACAATCAATAGAAGTCGGGTTGTGAAATGGTTGATGGTAATACAATAGCCCATTTTGGAGTTTAATAAATATAGTATAAAGGAGTACATTCTGATGATATCCGAACACAAGCCCACTAACTTTGTGTCCCCAGTCCTCTTCAATTTGTGCATGGAATAGCTGTCCAAAGTTGGGAATTCTGAAATCTTCTGATGCATCTCTGAGTGAGGTTAATTTGATACTTCTGCACACTCCGCGGACATGCGTTTCTCTCAAATGATATACCTGCTGTGATACAGGGTGGATGATGGGCTCGTCCTGAATTGTTTGGAGACATAACAGATGGGCTCTATGTGTACTTCGCCATTTATCGGTAGCAGACAGTAGGTTGAAAACTTTTGCAGAGTCAATATCGTAGCAGCCTTCGAGTGCAAGATGAGACAGTGTCTCCTCCATATAGTCAAGACCGATACACCTGTCATTGTGCTTAGGCATCTGTCGAATGTCATTGACGTTATTGCTAGATTGATATGCCTCTTTCACATTGAGGATATGTAGCCGTTCAGAAATATCAGTAGTAAAATTGTCACCGGAACCTATTCGCCGAATTGACTCTGATATATGGCTCACAAGATGCATCTTTAGATATCCGAAATATATCACGTGCTGTTCAATGGTTTTCCGGAGCGCCTGAATGCCGATTATCTCCCACCAAGCTTCAAACTCGATCAAGCGGATGGAGAATTCCATCTTGAACCGCTTCTGTTCATTCGAGGTGACGCCATAAATCTCACTCTCCTGCTGGCTAGTGACCAGCTCCGTAACAGCAAAGCTCCAGGTCGTGGCTTCTGTCTCAGCATCGGATAGGCGGACCTGGAATTGCAGTTGCATGTCGGCAGGCATGTTTGCCGCTCTGTAAGCCTCGTCTTCGGCGGCAGTTTTCATTAGGGCGAGTTCTTTGGGGAATTTGCTTCTGGGACCGATTGCCTTGGTCCCGACTTCCTGCAATAGTTGTTGCTTATAATGTTGGTATAATTTATCGAAAAGCTTGCGTTTACCAGGTGTCGCTTGATGGATGTTGCGCTCCAATCGCTCAATTGCCTTCTGACGATAAGCATCTGACCAAGTAGTTGCCGCTTGTCAGACTCTGTTCAAGCGCATCTGAAATTGCCTACGTTTTGTTGTGGAAACCTTTTCAGCCCCATACACAAGGGCCTCCATTGCAGCACGAATCTTATGAATCTTTTGTTCACGTAACTGATGGGATTCCATTGCCAACAGGTCATCCACTTTGGCCTTTGCAGACTTCAACATTTTCTGTTCTCAAAAAATCCCCTTCTTCTGGTAAAATCACTTGAGTGCATCATTTAGTACATTGAGGGATAGATCGGAGTGATTTCCTTGGCTAACAAGTAGAGAGCATGCACATATTGCCCGCACTGCTCCCATAACCATTTCATTGGAGGCTTTTTCCGCCACAGTTTTCCCGTCATTTTTGGAGCAGTCAAGAATTGGAGCACAATTCACTGCCAGTGTTCTGATCATTCCACAGATCTCTTTACCTTGCCAGGTACTGCTTTTCAATGAATCGAAGGGTATAGAAAAGTGCTGGAAGCTGGGATATTGTGGCACCAATGTGAATCGAATGTCAAATTGATCCTTGACATTTCTAGCTGTCAGGTATTTGAGCAGCCGGTGCAATAAGTCTTTAACTAAACCCAGGAGCAGCTGATGAAATTTATCAGGCTGCCAAAGCCGATAGACATTGCAGAGAGGGTATTGCCAGAACAGGTTGCGGATTGGGTGAACACCTAGAGTGTGCAGAGCATCAAGACGATTGTCCTCCAGCAGCTCTGAGGTAATATGCTGGTCTCTTGAGTTATCGAGTGGTCGAAAAGATAAATACCCCATCGGTGCACCTTTAGGAATTTCACACATCGGGCATGAGCCATATGATACTTGAGCAATCATGACTTGTTCCGGATAATCCGCAACCCAGGCAGCCAACAGAGGGTAACATTGTTGCTGGAATCCATCAGCACAATCCCTTTTCGAGCCAGTGCCAGTGATGTCAAAATGCCTAAGTTGAGACAGTACAGTTCCAACCGCGGAATGCCATGCTTCATCAATGTTCTTGGCACCTTTCGGGGAACAGGGGATCAACCCGAGAAGAATCCAGGCGCGTTGTTTAGGTGTGTGGCGGATGTTTTTTGAATATTACCAATTGTGAGATATAGCGGCCAGGTATGCTGATCGCCCAAAAAATTGGTCAAGTGAGTCTTGCCTGATGCACATATGACTGGCACAATCGTCACTCCGGTAGGAAGTTGATCCTGTGTATCCCACTAACAATCGCCCATATTCATTTCACTGTAAATTCGACGGCCCTCAGAGTTAGCGAGGCGCACTGGTTCAAAATCGAGGTGCGCCTGAAATGGGAGATGTGCCAAAAGGAACTGGATACATTTGAAAATATCCCTGTAGTATAATGTTCCAAAGATACGTGAATTATCTTTAATCTAACTATCATTGCCAATCCCAAAATCGAGTTCAGAGAGGAGCTTTCGTAGGGCACCTGCTGATTGGAATGATTCAATTTTGTAGTTGTCTAGTCCATGCCTGAGATGTTGATCAATCCAGATTTTCATTTGCTGGCTAAATGACTGAGCCTGCTGAAAGTCGTATGTGGACCGAAATGGATGCCATGGATTCCATTGTTCTGAGTACTTGCGATGCTTGTTGTACAATCCAGTTGCTTTGCCATATGCTTTCCCTCCCGCATTTTCCATTCCAACTACCTGCTTATGAGCCTTTGTCTTGGTTGGATCAGGGGTACAGGTGAGATCAGGCTGCTGAGGGTCGATAGGTTCTTCATTGGGAGTATCTTCAGCAGGTGGTGCACCCGCTACGTTGTCCATGAGTAGATCATTAATTGACAGCTTGTCAATGGCCATTCAGGTGCACCTACTGTAGTCAAACCATGATGGCTCAGGGTGAGGGAAGCCGGCAGGTCGTAGAATTCCGTTGGGTAATAGCCATTTATTCATTGATATTGGGTGATATTGTTGATAGTGAGCTTCCAGTCGGTTCTCGTTGCATAATTTAGTTTTCCAGATAAAGCATTTAACATGTTTCCGGCGAGTATTGACCATATCTGAGAAATACTCAGTGTTCTGACGAATCTCGATGATGCTTTAGGGGGTATGGTTTGTTGCTGGATTTGAGCCTCAGGGATATTGTTTGAAAGCGAGCTAACTCAGGTTAGCATATCACTTTCAAAGCCGCATTACACCCCACCAAATATAGAGGAGGGGTAAAACAAAGTCACCTCACGATCAGTTTTCTTTGCAAACTAGCATCAGGTGCTACTACAATCGGCCTTGTAGTATACTACGTCATTGCGCCATTGTGCAGATTATGTCTACACTCGAGCTTCAAGCAGCGGATAACATCAGCTTAATACAATGAGTAGGTAAGTGTCCTAGCTGGCTGTATGCCCGCTCATCGAGAACTTGATAGGCTGGTAGGATGTTTTCATCAGTAATGATTCTTGACTGGTAGGTGGATCCTGATGAAACAATGAGGTTTGCACAAGGAGCTTAAAAGGAAGCAATCACTGTTGCTGCTCGACTAACAGGCCTCAAATTGAATGAAGTAGTAGGTCGTACACACACATTTTGTGTATAAAATGGCTAGTCGTGCTAACCTTCCAATCGGATATAGTTTTTGTTAGGTTCCTGGAGATATCATGTCGTATCCCTTCTATGACCTTTGCAGTCATGAACCGAACAATGGTGAGCTTCTATCCAAGATCCTTGTTAGGGGTTCTCTCCCGAACAGCGATAATGATACTTGATTTGGTAATCACGAGGATGCATACATAATAACGTTATGCATAACACCTATCCTAGTGATATCAAATGATCAGTAATATGCTCTTTAGCGGGAGTTCATATTAGTCACGCGAAGTGTGGGTACTTCGTTCACACCTGGATACTCTGCGGGACATGCATGGTTGTCATGCACAGCAGTTGATAGTCAAACGCGATTAAGAGGACTCTTCTCCCCTACCTGTAATGGGCTAGGATTTGGAAAGGCACGTTCCGGTCTAGAGAATAGTTTCCACCTTAGCATGACGTAACTGAGGGATTAATGACATAGGCGTTGACCTAGAGCAAGCACTAACCGTTGACCCGAGGAGTCTGGATCGCAATGTAATCTCGTATCGGTTACGAGCTTACGCATCAATAATCTACGTTGGCATAGTATCGGTTGGTTGCCGATTAAATCTATGATACAATTAATATCACTTCTGAGTGAGGGATTTCAAGAGGCGATAAGCATCATCAACTTGGTTGGTAGATGTTCCAACTACTGACTCATACGATTGGAAGATGTCTGAGGGATAAGCTGATATTGTGCGATGGATGGCCTGATTCGGATCAGGAGCGTAACGCTTTCAAACCACATTGCAGGGACACGATAACTAGAGGGAGTTGTGGCAAGTTGTTATCGGGCGCTAAAGGGGCGTGGCCGAGATAACGCTATCACACCTGAGAAGAGGCAAGGGCTATAAAGAGCCAGCGTTGTTCGAAGGAATAAGAGGAGCATCTACAAGATTAGCTTTCAGAAACACCGAAGATGATCTTAAAATATTATTAAGAATTCTATCTATTCACAATTACTTCCCTCATCCATACGAGAGACTGGGCGCTGTATGCCTGGACATCAGTATACACCAGCCGAGTATGCACTGCAGAAGATTGTCGCGAGTTTCGGCAATTTCCTTTTCGAATTGGCAAAGCACCATTTAACCCACATCTACGCTGTGGTTTTTCGTTTCTGTCAACTCGAGAATATCAATTACCTGGTGCTGAGATATCTCAACACCGGCGCTTTACCCTTTGAGGAATTTTCTGAGGAGTGGTTGTATGACGGGGAAGTTTAATCTTCGTCTATATTGGAGATGGTCAGTGGCACCGTTTCAATTTAGAAAGGTTGGAGGTCGCGGCGTTAGAATTAGCAACTAGGGAAGCGGAAGCTCTTGTTGAAGGACAAGAGGTTGAGTCTTAGGATAAGACGAGGAAAGAAAGAGATTATTTGATAGGTGGTTGTACTTAATTCAATAAATATTATATTGATTATCGGGATTAAGAACCCCCGTAACAATCCTAGTATATGAATTCGAGCACATAACAAAGAAAGGCAGGATATGTGTGATTATGATTTCTTTTTCTCAGCCGGGTTTCATGGGATCAAAGGTGCAGTGAAACACCACAGTCCGTGACAAAGAAGATGGATATATGAGGCCTTCATTCCGCTGAATATCACTGCTACCTCCAATATTCTCAACAATACTCTGCTTCGTTCGAAATCACCAATTGAATTGACAATTTGTTTACCACCATCTTTTCTTCACATACGATGTCGACGAATGGATCTCCACGGTAGACAACCAATACGACTCCAACGGGTGAGCTGTTCAGCTCACAACAACGCCCAGAGGACGATGTGGCAGCATCAGATAATAATGCGGGAAATACACCGAGCAAAGACAGTCAATTCGGGCAACCCGCGAATCAATTTCATCCACCACCACCATCAGAGTATAGGTACCCGCATTCGCAGACACCATTTCCATGCGCTCCTCAGTTCTACCCCCCTGCCCCATTCAACATGACACCAAGCTCACAACCAAGCTGAGCGGCAACCCAAGCATATCTGAGTTAAGGGCCATCGTGGCAAGGATACAATTTCCCCCAAGGAGGTTTTGGTGGACCTCAAATGTTCCCCCCTCAGCAATTTACAGGACAGGGGCCGTCATCTCCAGGAGCTCCTCGAGTGCCTCCAGCACTGCCTCGAAACAATCCAGTCATTTGCCTGACCTCTGCCGCCTCAACTCCATATGGACAACTTCCCGGTGCACCTGGAAGATCCCTCATTAGCCTTCGTACGAAATGATTTCAGCTGGCTGCGGAATCGCACAGGACAGATGTTGCAGGGATTGCGGACTTGCCCCCATTACCAGAGATTTCTTATGACGAATTCGATGCAGATTATGAGAGCGATGATTCGTCGGACTTGGGCGGGGTTGAAGGCAAAGCCCCATTCAGCTTGAAGCAAACGGAATTCTCCTTGAAGCAATTTGCCAAAAGGATGGGGCAGCCTAACTTTAGTACGTTCAACAAGTGGAAGAAAGTATGGGTGGCTGGGTTCCTCGAGAAAAAGCATCGGTCTATTATCCTGGGACAGAACCAGTTGAAGAAGCTGAGAGATGGACCCCTGCATTTGGGAGATGGCGGTTGCAGATTTTTTGGGGACTTTCGAGACGTGGCTGCCTTTGGAAAATTTCGATAATGCCAAATGGATTTGGCGACAGTGGGTGGAGATGTTTTTGAAGAAATGTGCAAGTGAGGTTTGGGAGGCGAGGAAGAAGGGGAGGCGAGGCAACAAGCGACCGGCGATGGATTTGGCAGAGCGCGCAGGCAAAAAAGCGAGCAGTAACCTCCCAGTATTGGGAAATACAACTTTCATGGTTGTGATTCGTCGAGTGCCAAACGGCAACAATGACCAGACATCCAGCATGCAACTCCAAGCTTCATACACAGATGTGAGGCACTGGAAGGAGCTGATTGATTTCATGGAAACAAATTGTTGCCCAAAAGAACCATATCGTCTGACTGCGTTATACAAATGCAACCTGACGCAGGAAGAATTGGACGAAGAGTATATGGGTTTATACGCACCGGGCCAAATGAATAACCCTCTATATGGTCAGATTTCATACAACAGTTCTCTTTCTAATGCATTCAAGTTGAAATTGGGACACGATGTGAAACTATTTTTGGTAGAAAGGAAGGCAGCGACAGGGAAGGATATTGCAGAGCATGTAATGAGACCGGCCAGGGTATTTCCCACTAGCCTCTTTAAGGAAAGTTATGCCCACTGCTAATCAGTATACTTAGACTTCAGAGGGATGCGATGAAAATGAAAGAGTGGTGGATGTGGAGGCAGGTGGGAATGAGATTGATAGTATTAATGTAAGTTCTGATTGAGTGAATAGAATTGAGTATATATTATTGGGTCCAAATGCTTGCCTGTGAAATATCTAACATCGCGATGAATTCCAGGAGCGCCGGAGTATGAGCCCATCTGCCCAGCTTCCCTTGGAGCAACTGAAAGAGATCATTGAGGACAAAAAGAAGACCGACCAAGGAGGAAGAGAGGTTCAGAAACAAGTGGAGGATGGCGAGGAGGTCCTCGATCCAGATACTTCCATTTCAGTATTGAGCACTAATCTCAACACCATCAACAATGAATTTGAACATGAGTGTCTTGATGAGGCGGTCAGGCTGCTGAATGCCCATCCTATTCGCCAATCAACAGAGGACCGTGTTCCAGGCCAGAAATATTCAATTCCAGGCCTGCCTGGAACTAAGTTTCTGGCACACCAGGTTTGGGCCATCTGGTTCATTGTGCGGAGATGGGTTTGGGATGCTAATATACCAGGAGCACTGGTGGTGGATGAAATGGGTTTTGGAAAAACTTTCACCTTGGTTGCAGCGGCAATGCTTTGCAAATTGGTGACTGAAAAAGTTGTAATGGGTTTGCCACTGTCCATTTTATGGGGGAACACCCTTGAAGAGTGGGTGATTTTGACGCACAATGACTTTCCCAGCATTGTAGGTGAAGAACGGAAGTGGTATCTGCTCCAGCGATTGAATTCTGTGCCCCGCTGTCTGCTGGAGATACAGACAACACTACCTCACGGGGATCCAGCACTTATATCGGCCCATGAACCAATCTTGGTGGTCACAATGCCCGGAGTGGCAGAGACTTTTAAGACTGTCATCGACGAGATGTCACATGGAACCGATTTCAAACTCGTCAACTTGTTGCTGGCCAAAAATGCGAATCTCACCCACGAGGATCTGAATACCAGTATTGATGAGCCAGAGAACCGATGGAATATCCACCTTGTGTTGTATGATACTTTAACATCCACAGCGAAACCATCAAGCAATGGCCGGCTCTCACACTGTTCATGGAGTTTTGGGATTTTTGATGAGTCTCATCAGTACAAGACGAAGAATAGGGTGGGCTTGAGAATGGCGACGAATGCGAGAATTGGATTCAAGCTTCAAGTCACCACAATGCCAGGATTCCATTCACTCTATGACTGGTGTTATCAGGTGATGTGGCGGTGTTCAGGTGCGCCTGAAGATCCAGAGGATGAGACTGATGGAAAAGCACGGTGCCGATGCACTGTATTCTGCTGTGAAGAATTTGATGTACGCCATCTGCACTGAAGACGAAAACCCTCAACAGGATGCGGCACACCGGATGATACAGATTGCAAAGCCCTGGAAGATCAGAAGGTGGTCAGAATCGAAACTAGCGAATGGGAAACCACTGGTTCGGATACCAAAGGAGAATGCACACCTTCTTGATCTCGAGTGGACTGAGGATGAGCAAGCAAAACTAAAGACTGTTGTTGAGAGATACACTTCATGGGGTGCTTCAGGAGCATGGAGGGTACATAGATGGAGGCTGGCATGCTTCTTATTGGTATTGGGAGACACCGAGGACCGGAATGACATTTCAGGACAATGGTACGATGAATGGCCACTCGATACTTGGGTGGATTCTCTGATTTTCCAATGGCTGAGAGAGACATTTCTGGCAATGCTTGTCAAGGAACCTGCAGAGTATACCGAATCTGACACAGACGAAGCATCAAATGAGGCGCTCCTGCATGAGCCTGAAAGTAATAAATGCGCCTTGCCTCCTGCACCACCACCTCAAAAGGCAGTGCTATTTTGTCCTCTGCCATGCCAAGTTCGTCATTTGAAGTGGTGGCTCACAAAGTTTTTTGCGGACTATTTGGATATTTTCTACATGTATTCAGAAATGGGCAACGATGAGCGGACAGAAATGCAGCTCAAATTCCAAGATTCGCCAAATCCCTCTGTGTTTGTAACTACACCCAAAGTGGGTGGAACAGGCCTAAATCTCACAGCAGTAAACCATGTGGTAATAACTCAGAAGTTCTGGGTATTGAATGAGCAGTGGTAGGCATTTGCACGGGTTGTCCGCCTGGGGCAAAACAGAGTTCCACACACATAGCTATTGAACACTGGACCCAATGATTATGATAACAGAGCGAGTGATCTCCACCAGCTCTGTGTAGTGGCTCAAATGAGAGTCCTGCATGGTCTGATGAACCAACCGAACATCACAATGATGATGATATACCAGATTCTGGAGTGTCAGCAGGAGCATACAAAGCAGGTTACGGAGCATGGAGATTTCGTGCCGTCAGATGGTAAGGATGAACAATAACTATCAGGGCAGTAAAATCAAGGTACGCCTCTTTAATCATTCAACCAACACAATCTCACCAACTGATGGAAAAGAGTCAACTGCTATGGAGAATAAGGCGCAATTGCGGAGTCGAGGAGTATTGGTTAGAGTTCAATTCCATTTCGTGTTAGTTGATTATTGTGATGAATATGAGATGATGTTAATGGTAAACAGATATCTGGTAAACGGAATCATAGCCTCCTTTGGATAAACCAATATGTGATGAAAACCAGGTGCGCCAGTTTAATGGAGGACTCTGTCGAAGCTGCAGTCACTACGCATCTTCATGCCATATTGTCCGTGTGGAATTGTGACACCAAAATCTGCGAACGAGATTCATGTTTTCAGGCGTGCCTGAACCTCTGAGTTTGATTCCCATTATTAGTTGCTTGTCAATTTCAGACGCACCAGATACTAGAGTCACGAAAGGATTCGGGATAGAAAGACTGTCTAAGTGATATCCAGTTGTTGTATCATATCCTAAGACACGGCTCGTGTATTCCCAGCTTACCTGAAGAATACAGCCATGTATTTCCTTGCTCCAGAATGAAGTTCAGGCACACCTCAGATCCACTCTCCTGTCAAGTGTGACGGTCTCAGATTTGACACCGCACGCATATTCTATTGAAAGGCTAATTTCAACAATGCAGGCACTCATTATTCACATATGATTCCACTCCAGGCACGCCTCGGAACCGTAAATACCCAGATTGCATTACCTTTGAATCTGTTGCTGCCAGCACACAGAGAGTCATCTTGTCCGACACTACACTTTTCGGTGCAGGCGCGGCTCATCCCGCTCCAACCCAGCTTAATATCTGAATCTATGCTTGATCGGTATGTGAAGGCCGCTGCTTAACTGCCATAACTGTCATCCTCCGTGTCAACCTATCCTTTGGAGGAAAATGTCCACCACACGCTTACCGTTGATGCACAGCCTGGGCAATTAGTAACCACACTTCATCAGCAAAATGTAATTCGGTCCGGAAGCCACATGCAATCCTCCCAGACACTCCGGGCGACCACCCCAGTGCTTCTAAGTACTTCCAGACGCTCCCAGACCCCCCTGGAGCTAAGCAAAGTGCTCTCAGACTCTGCAAGAGCGTTCTCAGGATGCTCCATCTAGGCTAGTCAAATTTTGGAGCTCCTGAGACCTGCGCAGATCTGCGGGAGACTTCCAACGGAAGCTGTGACCGCTGGGCAGCTCTGCGGGAGACAATCTTGATACCCTATTCTTACAGCAGTGGTTCTTAATTAACTGCAGGGCATTTCATCTTATCATATTCATCTTTGTTACAGTCACAAGATTCGCTACATTATAATATGGCATGCATTATTTAAGTTTTTCTCTATATATACATACGGTCATTCTGGCCGCAGATAGTACTTGAGTATAATTGGAGGAGCACCAGGCTACACCCATTGAGAGAACTTTTAGAGATGAACCATTTGGAGGCCATTGCGGTGAAACGATGGAGCTAGAAGGTAGAGAGCCCACCATCAACAATCCGCCGCACCTCTCGCGACATCCAAATGGAATTCATGAGAAAGAGTGGTTCTGGTTCGAGGAGCATAGCAATCAGGTGAGAAGATATGATACTACCCGGCGTTGAGGATCCTACGCAATGGCGTGGATCCACAATATCGCGGCCAGAGCGAGTGAGACCAAAAGTTGGGAAAGATAGAGTGTATTTTCATTGTATGATAAGATGAGATGGAAATGAGATGATGTCTATCTACTCTGGGGTCTGCCGAATATATACTGCCCGTCACTCTTTCCACCTCCGTTACCCTTGAATCTCCGTACACCCGCCGTGGCTCCTTAAAGATGTACTTGGAGGCTGTGATCGAGCGAGGTTGGAGATGTACTTGGAGGCGGTAATTTAGCCAGTTTGGAGATACACTTGGAGGCCGTAATCGAGCTACTTTGGAGATACACTTGGAGGCCGTAATCGAACGAGTTTAGAGATACACTTGGAGCTGTGATGGAGCGAACTTGGAGACCGTAATTGAGCGAGTTTGGAGATACACTTCGAGAATATAATCGAGCGAGTTTAGAGATGTACTTGGAGGCCGTGATCGAGCGAAATTGGAGGAGTACTTGGAGGCGGTCAATCTGGAGGCGGTAGTTCGGGAGGGATGGGCGATGGGAGCTGAGACCCTATTCATTGGTTAACTCGTGATTGTGGGAATGTAGAGAGTTGAGTACAACATGGTCTGCCAAGAGATGAGAGACTGGCTGGGATCAGGAGACAGTCAATCTTGGGATAATGCAGTACACAGTGTATTCAGTACTCAGCGTATGCTGTACTCGGTGTATGCTGTACACGGTGCATGCTGTAATCGGGATATGCTGTACTCGGTGTATGCTGTACTTGGTGTATGCTCTACTAGGTGTATGCTGTACTCGGTGTATGCTGTATTCGGTGTATACTGTGCTCGGTGTTAACTCTTGATCATGGCATGGAGAGATAGAGAGCGATGACTTAACCTCATGTTCTTAGGTGATGGTAGACTTGAGGACGAGAGAGAGAGAGATGAGAGGAGATGGGGGAAATCATCATGAGAAGCTGGGACTTAGGGGAATTTCGTGTGCGAGTCAATTTACCATCCCCGATACAGCAGGTACGAGTTCCAATCCGGCGTGTAATCACACCGATACGAGGTCTTCCTAACCCAATCAGGCAAGTCGTACACCTGATTTCTCATATTCGCTTGTATCCTCCACATCGTTCTCATCTCCATCCCCCATCTCTCTCTTTCTTGTCCACAACTCTAATATTATCACAGAACACAAAGTTAAGTTATCCCTCTGTATCTCTCCATGTCATGATCATGAGTTGACACCGAGTACAGCATACACCAAGTACCCATGTTTGTTTGTCTTCCCATCATTCTGATGATTACGAGTTGACCCTGGAATGTAGCTTCAGCTTCCGGCATGCCTCCCTACATGATCGACCGCCATCAGCCAGCTCTGCATGAGAGTTAAAAGGTAAAGTCACCTTGTCACATTTCCACAGTTGCGAGTTAACTAACTGATGAATAGAGTCAGCACCCGGTGAGCGGTCCATTGACCGCCTCTAAGTACTCGTCCAAACTCGCTCGATCATGGCCTTCAAGTGTATCTCCAAACCAGCTCGATTACGGCCTCCAAGTGCATCTTTGAACTTGCTTGATTACGGGATCCAATCTCGCTCAATCACGGCCTCCAAGTGTATCTCCAAAGTCGCTCCATTGTGGCCTGGAAGTTCGCACAATCACGGCCTCCAAGTGTATCTCTAAAGTCGCACGATCACAGTCTCCAAGTATATCTCTAAACTCGCGTGATTACGGCCTCCAAGTTCGCATGATCATGGACTCCATGTGCATTTCCAAACTTCCTCGATTACGGCCTCAGAGTGTATCTCTGAGTTCACTCGATCGTCATTTTCAGGTGCACCTCAAATTTCTCTCAAGCGCCGCCTGCAGCCAGTCCACATATATCATGTAGATCGGTAGCTATATAGATACATAGATGAGAAAACAAACTGAATATATGAGTTTTAAAAATCGTTGAATGATAAGTAGTAGCTATGATTTCCAGGCGAATCAGCAGTGTTCCCAAAGAAGAAGTTGTATTTCCCAGACTGCTCTACTGTGATTCAAGGTGCTCCCAGACTTGTCGCCGGCGCTACCAGGTGCTCTCAGGCTTGTCGTCGGCGTTCAAGGACTTGTTGCTGGCGCTTCCAGGTGGTCCCAGGTGCCCTCAAAGTTCTCTCCTGCGCTCCGAGGTGTTCTCAAACCTATCACAATTGCTCGTGTAACAGTCATCAGAGATCCCAGTTACTCTGAATGCCGGCCGGAATGCCCTCCTAGGGTCTGATACTCTCTTGAAATTGACGCATCTAAGTTTACACTCCACATCCTCTCAGACACTCCTGGAGTCTTCCAGTGACTAAAATACATTTTGCTGATGTTAACTGGATTTTCACTCAGAAGTATGTTCAGACCTTACATTTCCAAGATCCTAAAATAGCTTCTGTCGTTCGGGCTCCACAATCGAGCTGCAGCTTCAGAGAGTGAACCTCAATTGACAGCTTCTGCTCAGCGATTCTGCAGATGACTGGCAACTCCAGCTCATTTGTATACCACACTTCCTCAAATAGGCTTAAATTCACATCGCTTCTAATGCAGACTTAACTACATTTTGACTAACCTGCATGTTTGGACCGCCAAACACAGTATTTTAAAATAGATTATGTGAACTCATTTCCATCAAGAGAGCTTGAAGAGATAGAATCTCAATGTCAATCTCTGCTCAGTGGCTCAATCGGTGACAGGCAAGCTCCTGCCCACCTCATATCTTGAACGCCTGAAGTTCATGACAAATTCTGAACAGATGATATCTGATTTCTGCCAGTGTCCAATCCCTAGAGTGCATGAAGAACAAATCGTGATAAAAGCTCGAGTTAAGAAAAGACAGTTTCTGAGAGTACAAGTAATTGTCAAAGTAAGGCAAGCCTACAATCCCAGTCATTAACTTAGATTGAATCCTGTATGCTGACTCAATGCTCAATGCACCTCAATTGGCCAGAACTGCATTCTGTTATTTGTCTTTCCGCTGTCAGATGAAGTCTCATGACGTAATCATATCGTTTTTATGCACTGCTTTGAACCGCAATATTTTTGTTAAGTCAACATTGTAGTATTGAGACTCATAATGAGTTTGTGATTAATGATGCGGTGTTTACAAGATATTATGCACAACATCTTAATGTGAGTGACAATTTATGACCCATTTGCTAGCAATCTTGGCATTGACGTCAACTGGAATTGATTAGATTACCCTTGAATCTTCATCGTACCTTTACTGTTCTTTCCCTATGTTGAATATCTCCTTTGTAAACTCAAATCCTCCATCTTCTCTTACTCTGACTGCATACATATTGTGATCCAGCAGACTCAGACCGCTGAAAGTTAAGTTCTCCATGCAACATTGCCTAGTCGACCGCTAACTTTGCTGCAGAATCCTAAACAACAGAATACCATGAAAATAGGGTGTCCATCTGACTGGTATACCGCATTCGGAAATTCATGTTTATCCACTATCTACAACAAACTCAGTATGAACCCATGCAACTGTAACTGTTGCCACTCACCAAGGTCCCAACTCTATCCTCTGTCCAAGTTCTGCAAGATTCATCAACACACTGGCAATTGTGTGCCACGCGGTTACCACTTATAAGCTCGAACTAGAGGCATAATGAACTACCTTCAGCGGAGTCATATGCAGGGGTGATCATGATCAACCTATTTCTCAGTATTCCATATGGCTGGTCCTGAGAGTTAGATAGCAATACAACCGTGTTAATGTCTCGAGTTCTTCAGGTGCGTCTGGTTTAATTCTAGGTATGTCGGCTTAAACCAATCTCCAATTCTTGCATCAATAGTGTCCTTGAATACGAGTGCTAACATTCGGGAATTGGGGGCATGAAGAATCCATCTAATCCGACACACCTGACACTTCCTAAATCAGAACAAAGAACTAGCAGCGACAATATAATTATGAACTGCTGAGATGTCTTCCAGACTCTTTGCAGGCATGCCTCGAATTGCATCCTCCTTGGCCGAGTGTTACATTTGCTGGGCACGCCTCCAATTGCATCCTCTTCGACAGCGTGTTACTTTGTTGCCCTGTTTTGTCATTAATTTATTAAACTTCCTACTATATTTACCCTTATATACTTCTCTCTATATTCCCAACTTCACTTCATCAATCTTGGAACCTATGGCCAGCTAGGTGAGGAATCACTATTCACAGAAGAATCAAGAAGCACACCTTGAGAGAGCACTTGTCTGTGCACTCATAAATACAGCCAATCATCATTGCAGATCAAAAGTTTGAACTTCCAGCCCAGCTTTCGAGTATAGTGTTGGAGATATAGCTAATGTCCGGGATATTATTCTGATGAAGCACGATGATGACCATACCGATTGGGAGATCAGCAATGACGAAAGTAAAAACCTTGAAGAGTCCACCTCGTCATCCGATATCAAAGAAGACGATTTGGACAACCGGCACGTGGTCCTACATCTAGACCAGGTGCGCTGTGATAAGACAATACGAACTACAAGGGTTCCACTGCCAAAGAAACGGAGCCATGCCGATACTGTCATTGCCCGCACTCCACTTCCAGTCAGTGCCATCGCACCGCCATGGCTCAAACGCCAAAAGTCAGCCATCAACATATCATGCGAGTCTGACGTTGTACAGGCGCTCCTGCTTCCCAAGGCCGGTGGAGAGCAGAATGTTCCTCAACCAAAGGCCGGTGGAGATCACAACGTTCCGCAGCACCAAAAGGCTACTTGTGAGGTAGCGAAACTGTTCATGGAGGCATTCATATTCACAAAGACTCCCTCGCCAATCATTTTCAATGAGAAGTACTCCATGGTTGACGAAGCTTGGAAACCAGCCATTGAGGCTCAGGATCGTCAGCGGGCATTAGCAGGTGCTCTGGTAGGTGTACCATCTGTGTGTCAATTGCCCGGTGGTCTATCTCTTAAAATCGATCTGCAAACCTGAGAAGCTGTAAGTGTATATTCTGTTTTCTGCTCCTTGATTGGACTTATGATGATACTAAACCTCGAAACATACATAGTTAAAACTAAAGATTAGTACGATTCGAGGGCGTTTGGCAGATGGAGCTCGTCGAACTATTGTCCGCAGTTACCGGTTGGATTTAGAATTAGAGACTGAGCGTCAAATCCAAGTTACGGAGCTCCTGATTGATGATGCTTATCTCTCGAAGATGATCGAGGATATAAAGTCCTAGTTCACTCGGATGGAATTGCTTGACTTAATTTACGATCAGTTTTTCTTCACGGCCAATAGCTTGGGGCGACAGCTGACCGCATCGCAGTTCTTTCAACCACTCACACCGCAGATGTTAGCGCTTGTTGCTGCAGCTATTCATTGTGCGCTGTCTGAGTATACCACTGGAAAGAAGGTTACAGTTATGTTTTCTCATGATGAATATCAAGGTAAATTTTGTCCTTCCATGGTGATAGATTGTATTACTGCCAAAGCCATTGCACTCATCAATTACACTCGGTGGGGCTGCTTTATACCCCCCCCATGGTGCTTCTCTGGTATAATAGGCGCTCCTCAATCCCCATTGGCGCTCCTCAATCCCTGTTCGCGCTACTCAGACTGGATTGGTGCTCCTCAGTCTCGATTCGTGCTTCGATATTTCATTCAGCGCTCCAAATTGCCTTTTCTGTCCGCGCACATCCTCTAGGATGGGCGCTCCTCAATCCCCTCCTCGACCTCGATTAGGAGCGCCACTATTTCATTCCAGACTCTTTGCCTCCCTCCCCTTTCGGTGCTGCTCAGCATGGATGGGCTGTTCCGCTGGATATGCGCTCCTCGATCCCCGTCAGCGCTCCTTGGCCTGGATTTGCGCCCCTCAATATCATTGTGCACTCCTCTGTTGCCAGTGTTCCTAAGCGGCCTGGCCGGCTGCCCACCTTTTTAGTGGCCTGCAGGCCCGGCCTGGTCCGGCCTCCATTCTGAAAGCCTCCGCTAAGGGAGGCCCAGCCTGCACGTGATTTTAAAAGCCTGCATCAGCCTTGATAAGCCTTGGTGTAGTTGATGGATGGAATACGGCAATGGCAGGGCTATGATGATTGAGTTGGATATGGTTTATGTTTTGTACTTTTGAGACTTTCTTAGTAAAGGCAGCAGAGAATCTTTTGAACAAAATATTCTGTTTAGGCTTAGTCTGCCAAGAAAAGCCTCCCGGCCGCCAAGAAAAAGCCGCCAGGCCAGCCGGCCACCTTGGGCCTGCAGATCGGCTGCCCGGCCACCAAGGAAAGCCTGCAGGCCCGGCCTGGCCCTCATTTAAAAGCCGCCACTAAGGGCGGCCCAGCCCGGCCTATGCAAAGCCGGTCTGGCCTGGCTGCTTAGAAACACTGTCCATCACCATCAGCACTCCCCTTGCCCACCTTGCACACCGCATCAGGCACTCCTCCTTTCCTTGTGGCACACCTCTTTCCCCCCCGAATTCATCATATTGCCTTTCAAACTCCATTTTAATTCACTGTGAGCTAATCTCAATTCCAACCTTTTAGATATCACAAATCGAGCCAAACGACATTGGAATTCAATTTCACCCACTCGCCAGGCCGGAATCATTCGGAAATACAACGAGCGCCTCCAGCTTTTTTGCACAGTTGATGAATTGTGTGTTCCTGCGTTTGTCAGCCCTGATGAGATGGGAGATTTAGTGGATGACATTGAGACTATGTTCAATTGATATCATTCCGATCGCTTAGTTGGGTTATTGTTTCGGTTTTACCTACTTTCATTTTTGACTCAGTCACCATTTTCTTTGGTTCTGCTTAATGTAGCGATGCAAACAATAGAATGTTGATGAGATGCTGGGTACTATAGTATGATTTAGAAGTTGATAATGAACAATAATCTATGCATCATACATGGAGGGTATTCATATTGCTTGTGTACATTCAGATAACACCTGCTGTCCTTCAAGTGAAAATTCCTAAGAACCCAGTATCTCTCAGAGTTAGTTTGGGATACCTGCATTGGTTGGGCAATAGTCCCAGGAGCTGCCAAACTTCTCACAGCTGCTCCCATGGTGCTCCCGTACCAGTCATCAGAGATTCCAGTTACTCGGATGGCCGGCCGGAATGCCCTCCTAGAGTTTGGTCCTTTCCTGAAATTGACACTTCTAAGTTTACACTCCGCCTTCTCTCAAATACTCCTGGAGGCTCCCAGTGACTAAAATACATTTTGCTGATGTCAAGGCAATCCTGAGCGTCACGTTCCCATGGCTCAGCAATGTAATCGATCAACGGAGCACCGGCGCCGGGGTATATATCCATCTGCGGCAGAGGAGGTGGTGGTGATTGGGACTCTGAGTCTGGGATATTTTCAACCTGTTTGAGGTAAGGAAATGCGTCCAAGTCTTTAACTAACTCTTTGTTAGCGTTGAATTCATGATGCTGAGCGGGTTCAACACATTGGGGCGCACTGCAAATAGTCAGATTCTTCTGGCGCGCAACTTGAAGGTGCTCAGGATAGTGTAATTTGATATGTTTAAGTTGCCAGCTGTCTGAGGTGGACTTCTTTCGGCATGATAATTCGGGGCAACGGAAAGGGGTCTGCTCTGGCATTGTCGAAGACATGCGAGAAGTGGAGTATACACTGTAGAAAGGGATGAAAGTTGGTGCTGTGCCTGAGTAGCCTGGTGTGTAAGCTCACGATACTTTCAGCTAACTTATTGAGCCCCAACACCATCACAAGGAGGTTCCTTACACTCCAGGAGTTGCAAAAACGCTGCAAGTGCGATGTCCCACAATACTATGAATAAAATAAAACCAATACAAAATCAATAAATAAAATCCACCCTGAGCAATCCAAAAACCTCGCAACATGTGGAATAGTCAATGCCTGAGATAAATAGATTAGGACACAGGAACCAAACAAGACAAGAACCCAACCCTAACCGGAAGACAAGAACCATCATCTCCTCTGCAATGCGAGGACTGGTTCACTCCTCGCCTAGCGAGCCATCTGGGCGCACCTCAGGGAGAGGGGCATTGGGGAGAGGGACATCAGGAAGACTGTTGCCAGCTGCTGATTTGCCAAGCAGCTGCTAATCCACATTCACATCCGAGGTGTTTCTGGCTGCCTCAGCGTCTTGCAGAGTTGGCACCGCCGGGCGAGGTTTTTGCAGCGTCAGAAGCCCCAAATGCTCCAGCCCACCAACGGGATGAGTCCCTGGAGTTCGTGGTCGTGGGCGAGGCTCAGGGGTTTGTGGCCGTGGGGCAGGCGCCGGAGGTTGCGGCCATGGGGTATGCACGCGCATCACCTGGCCTTGCTCAGGTAGAATGATTGGCTGATTGTCTACCATGGTATCTACATGGTCAGCCGATGTATTTTCCATCTCTTCCTGGCCAATCGTCTGAGGTTCTTTGCCATTATCCTCATCCTTATCCTCCTCCTCATCCTTATCCTCCTCCTCATACTTATCCTCCTCCTCATACTTATCCTCCTCCTCATCCTTATCCTCCTCCTCATCCTTATCCTCCTCCTCATCCTCCTCATCCTCCATCTCTTCAACTACCTCCTCTTCATCTTCCTCCTCTCCATCGTCACCGTCCCTTTCCATATCCACATTGCCGTCTAAATCAATGCTGTCTAGTGCATCCACATCATCCTCCATGCGCATATCCACATCAGGATCATATTCTGAGTCATATTTGCCGTCCGACTCGGTAAAGTTGGTATCATCATCTGAGGAAATTGGCATTGTGGGCGATGCTTCCGGCTCAAAATATACCCACTCTAATTAGCCCTCCATGTCTGAGTCTGCCTCATACATTTCCTTCTGCAACTGCAAAGCAACGGCTCAAGAGATATCATCTCCCACTGGGGTTTGTTTAAAAATACCTTTCCCTTTACCATTTCCCATCCCCTTCCCCTCCTCCATTGCCTTCCTCTTCCCCTTCCCCTTCCCCTTCCCTTTCCCCTTCCCATCCTGTGTTCCCTTCTCTTTCCTGGTCCCTTTCTCACCGCCCTGCATGTCCTCCTCACCCTCGCCATTGTCATTGCCATTGCCATCGCTAGGACAGCTCCTTTCACCACTCGGTGCTCCGTGATCCGCCCAGTTCTCATTATCATCATCCTCGTTGATTATCTCATCCCAATTCAGTGGTCTAACGGCCAGGAAGTTGCCTGGCATGTACTGCCGGCAGCTTGGTGGCTCAATCTTTGCCCTGAGATTATCACTACAGTACCAAGAGAAACGTTCACCGGTGCGTTTCACCTTCCCTGAGCTGGTTGTCTGCAGATTGGAGCGATCGACTTGATCCCCGAAGGCGTGGGGGTTGTCCCCCCTCCAATTGTTCATTTGGTGGCGGGTTTTGTGAAACATTTGCCCCAGATATGAGCAGAAGGCTGCCCACCTCTCCCGATAAGACGAACTCTTTCTTCTACTGTGCGGCCACATTAGCTGAAAATCTTAAAAGTGGCGAGTCGTGACTGGATCAAGAAAGATTATATCATAAAAGAGGTCCCATGCCCTCTTATACATGACGCCGCAAACATTGTATATCCGTATGAGTCCACGGATGTGTTCCGAGATGAATCCCTTTATTCGGTCCTGATCCAACGACAGGCCTTGATTTATAACCGATGTCGGCTTTTTTGCCCTAGCAGTTGTCTCCCCCTTTGCTTTGCGGCTGCCCTTTGGTGCCATCGCTGTGAGTTGAAAATGATTCCACATCTGAGGCATTAGTATTATAATACAGTTGCATGTAGCGGAAGCATGCCCAGAGGGAACATACAAAGTTGTGTAGGTTATCGGGTGTGTTTTGGAGCAAGAGGTGTTGTTTTGTGCAAGTCACATGATGTTGAAAGAGTTGAGGATGGTGGCGGTGTGTTTAATACGGGAGGAAAAGAGAATAGAGGTGTAGGGGTGAAGAAGGGATATATATACTCAAGTTGCTGCGAGTTGATTCATATTCTGCATTTTGTTGGTTAATGAACATAAAACAGGCCAGCCTTCATCTTGCATAACCACCAGGCACTTCATGAATGAGAAGCCTCGAGATGAGATGTAGTACTCATGGGGAAGATAGTTTGCGATGGCGGGCGTTGCTTTGGCAGCTAATACCACTTTTACCACTCAGACCTCGTGCATCTTGGAGCAAACTGAGCAGTTCTCAAGTTGTCCCAACTGTGCAACCATCCAATACGGCTACCAATGCCTAGCAGTGGAAAAAGCACACACAACTGATGTCATAGGATAGAGAATACGTCATTGTTTGCTTTGCGATGCTTTTAGATCTGCCAAAGGGGCATTTCCACCAGGAAGCTGAAAATATACACAATCGATGGTTCAAAGTATTGTGCCAAGAACGAGTGCAATACTATGATAACCGCGCCAAGAAGGCATAAACACCCTGCAAATGGTGCAAATAGGCCTTCAGACTTTGGTGTAACAGTAAATATCAATGCTGAGTTTAATCTGATGGCAGTTAACCCCATAATGGAATGCTTTTCAAGGGATCTCATTACCAAGTATTGTGAGGGTTTGGAGTCTAGCGCGGTCTAAACTGCGCCTCCCTTTTTTGTCGAAACCCTCCATGGTCGCCCAAATAGGAGTTTACCTCACCTGCCATTGCATATGCATGCATAGGCAATTATTCCTGCATTCTTAATGTCGAACATCTATATTTGACTATGCCTTCCCAAAGCCCTCACCCTGACACAACTCCGATCGGATGAAATGTTCGAAGTCTTGGTAATGGTCAGAATCAACAAAAGCGAGGGCCTTCGGGAAATTCCCAACTTCCGTCTGCTCAGAGACGCATTTCTGTACCAACTGGCAAGAGGGATTCCTCTCAAGGAGGAAGTTCCGTAGCCTCTACAATCCAAGGTCAGAACTTCACCTAGTGTTAGCAATGGGTCCGGGTACCCCGCCAGCAGTTCGGGTTTGGACCGCAAAAATGGATGGGTTTTGTTCCAGACCAGTCACAAACCCGACCGACTGACTCTCGGCCGGGTAAACCGGGATCCATACCTGTCAACCCATGGGTTTCACCGGGTTTAGCTAGACCCGTTGGTTCCCATCTCCGGTTCTGTGTTTCGGGTTTAACATTTATGGTCGCATACAAATATGTTACTGGTGGTCGTAAAATATTGACATCGGTACGTCACAGTCCATTTTCAATGTATTGGCCGCCTCAATGATCAAAACGAATAGACACACACGCCCTACCACATCCTGAAAATGACCATCAACAGAGTGTCGATGATTTTGGGTCTTGCATCTTCGGTAATATAAGTGGCGCTTAATCACAAACATCCAGAAAGAACTTAATCGCAGCCTTTATGGGCAAATATGTACTGAATATTCCCGCCACATCCTCCGGAACAGTAACAACTCATTTCATTTACAGAGCTACCGCTAAGTATTCATGAGCCTTTCAGTGTACCAACACAGTCAAAACCATGTATATAGACAATAACGGCCACATTGCGCTGTAATTAACCATAATGGAAGGCCAACAATTGTTGATACTCTGTTCACACTCATTTTCATGTCGGGGCAGGGAGCATTTCACTTTCTCTTTTGCCTATAAAGGAAGCCAATACTTTGTTTATGACTATGTGCAACCTATCGCTCACAAGATTACCCAAGATACGTGACCAAGAATCGTTGAGGCTCCTTTGACGCTCATTTTCATGATGGGGCAGGGAGTATGTTACTATCTCTGTTGCCTATATCGGCAGCCAATACTTCGTTTATGACTACATGCAACCTATCGCCCCACAGAGTACCCAAGATTCATAACCAAGAATCGTTGACGCTCTATTGACGCTCATTTTCATGATGGAGCAGGGAGCGTTTTCCTGTCTCTTTTGCTACTAAATGCAGCCAATACATCGTTTATGACTATTTGCAGCCTATCGCCCCCCAGATTACCCAAGATACATGACCAAGAATCATTGATGCTCCATTGACACTCATTTTGCCACGAGTGTATCCACATCATGCAATCATTTGATCTGGCGTAGTCTATCATTCACGTTGATTTGGCAGCCTTTCTAATGTTTACATTTACTTTCTTCTTGATCACTACATTGTTCTGTAATAATATATAAAAATATATCCTTTAAAATATACTTTTCAGTATCCGCGAATTCAGGATAATAATAATCACCAAAATGCAGTGCCATTCGATCAATGCTAGCCATCACTGCCAGGTTCGCTCAATAGGCTGCTCGGGTCTTCAAAATGAATGTTAGCTTCATTACCACACAGCAGATAGTGTACTAACAAGGTGGATGTTCCTTCATCAGGCAGCATATCTGGATCAAAATCTGTATCGTGCTCGGTATCTTGGGCAGATATATCAAGCGTAAATGATTCAGCACAGGGAAGAGATCAATGTGACTATGTATATCCGGCTGGCAAATTGACAATTTCGAGACATCGAGCTCTGGAAGTGTTATCAGTTGAGGTGGGTGGTGTTCCGTGCCGAGATGGTGTTGGCTCTGGAGTTGGCTCTGGAGTCTGCTGTCTGTGTCGATTGGATGAAGGTACACCTGTTCCTTTGCGTCTCGAGCGTGTCTACGGATTGTTTGCGGTTCCATTTGGGTATGGAAGGCATCCCGGCATGTGGTTTTGACGAAGCATAGCCGGGTTTCTCTCAATCGCAGCCTTCACCTTGTTATGCCCAGGAAACTCAACACCCCGCATCTTCTCTTCTCGGACCTTGGGGCGAGGTTTCTTCATTAGATATTGTGTTTCCTCTATTGCGGCACGCGAAAACCCTCCTTTAGCCATTTTGGCCATGCTCAAGACCAGGCGCATGTTGGACTGTTCTAGCTGTACACGACCTCCTTGTCTTCCCATCGTAGCAGACATATTCAATACCTACAAGAAATTTGTTGCTGCCTCTAACAATGAGATGCGGCTATTACCTCAACCACATATGCTTCCATAGCCTCCTCTACGGTGATTAATGCCTGTTCTGTCCACTCTCGGGGATGCTTATCAGGAAATTTGTATGCGAAAATCCCAGAGCTTACAACATCATGATGTTTGATTTCGCGGACTGGGCGGACAAATTCCTTGGTCGACCATGGAGGTTTCCAGTTACGGGCAGCACTGAATTGGTCACGTAGCTCTCAGCGTACACCCGCTGTATGTTATACAGTTAATTGACAGCCGTTGACCACGGTATGGATATACTCACATCCAACAGCATGCCGCTTCTTATTCGTACTACTTCCAGTCTTACGGACAATTTTTAAATGTGCAACCTGTGTCATATTATTGGTGGCTGCATTGGCAGCGTCGCGGTGAACTAACTGGTGTCTGCGTTGTTGCTGTGTGCCAATAAGTGTCGTATTTGATGAAGCGCCTGCCAATCGGCTAGATTTGGATCCGTTCGGACCTGGCGGAGGTGGTTGTGTATCCATGATTTGCTGGTGTGGAATAGAAGATGAAGATGATAACGAAAAGAAGTGGGAAGTCCTAAGGATTATATAGTTACATTGATGTCAGAATGGAATAATTAGCTGCCAACATGTACATTATACTCAAGATGAATCCTGCTGCGCATAGCTGCAAGTTGCAGGGGTTTCCCACAACCCTGAGATGTGCAATATGTCGGTCCATTGTTCTTTGTTTGTTCACAAGGATAAATCGCAGTGTATGACAGCCGAAATTGCATGATTGTCAGCTATAAATAGGCCGTTGTTCGAGGGAAAAGACGGTGGCTGATGTTTCTCTCAAAGAATCCCAGGGATAGTACATGAAACTGATGCTAACAATCAAATAATGTTGTACGGTTAGCCTAACTATTCCCGATTTATTGACAGTCAAAAGGGAGGTTGTGCTTTGTTCTAGATGAGTAAATGTACTAACCTTGACATAAAAGATGCAGCTTGCCTCCATATTGTCCATATCTTGCAACATCCAACATCTCGCCCAACAACAAAGTCAACACAAACTACAATGGTTAATGCTCCGAAAAATAACGTTTTGCCACTTCCGGCTGGCAGATACGGCAAATTGACAAAGCAGTTTACCCAACGACGTCATAAAGCCAACGAAAGTATAAGCGGCTTTGAGGCAGAAAGAGTCCAAGCCCTTGGGGCATTGCGCAGCTTAAGATCCAAAAATAAACTTGTGGCAGAGAAACTACGAGAAATGCACTACTTAAGCAATGAAGCGAAAGAGAAATTGATTGAGCATTACATCAGCAAAATGTAAATCGGTCTGGAAGCCACACGCAAACCTCCCAGACACTCCGGTAGCCCTCACCAGTGCTTCTAAATCCTTCCAGATGCTCCCAGGCCCCCCTTGAGCTAAGCAAAGTGCTCTCAGACTCTACAAGAGCATTATCAGGTGCTCCGAGATTTCACTTATAGGATAGTCAAATTTTGGAGCACCTGAGACCTCTGCACAGGTCTGCGGGAGACTTGGTGCCTTATTCTCACAGTAGTGGTTCTTAGGGTTCCATAACTACAAGGCATTTCGTCTATCATATTCATCTTTGTTACAGTCACAAGCTTCGCTACATCTTAATATGGCATGTATTATGTACCTAAGTCTCTCTATATATATACATACGGTCAATCTGGCTACAGACGGTACTCGAGTGTAATTGGAGGAGCACCTGGAGTCGCCAGTTGAGAGAACTTAGAGATGTACTTGGAGGCCATTGTGGCGAGAAAATCTGTTTCACACCACCACCGCCATTCAGTTTGGCAGGGGGAAGCGGACAGGAGGGGGGGGCGTAGGGAGATACAGGGGAGTATATAGACATCATCTCATTATACAAAATACACACAATCTAGCTTTCCCAGCACATAGTCCCACGCACACTTGCCGAGCTTTCATAGATCTACGCAATTTGCGTGGTTCCTCACGGCCGGGTACCCCTTCCTTACTGCTCACCCTCCCTCCCTATGCTCCTCAAGCCAAAACTGCACTATCTCACAAATTCCCTGCAGAGGATGAGAGAGCTTCACCACACCGTGATCGTGTGAACTTAGAGATGTACTTGGATGCCCTGATTGAGCGGGTTTGGAGATGCACACTGAGGCTGGGATCGAGTGAACTCAGATGCAATTGGAGGCCGAGATCAAGCGAGTTTGGATATGCACTTTGAGGCCGAGATTGAGTGAACTCACAGATGCAATTGGAGGCCATGATCGAGCGAGTTTGGAATGCCCTGGGAGGCCGAAATCGAGTGAACTCAGAGATGCAATTGGAGGCTGCGATTGAGCGAGTTTGGAATGCACTCTGAGGCAGAGATCGACTGAACTCAGAGATGCAATTGGAGGCCGTGATAGAGCAAGTTTGGAGATGCACTTGGAGGCCGAGATCGAGTGAACTCAGATGCAATTGGAGACCGAGATCGAGCGAGTTTGGAGATGCACTTGGAGGCCGTGATCGAGTGAACTCAGAGATGCAATTGGAGGCAGTGATCGAGCGAGTTCGGTGATACACTTGGAGGCCGAGATCAAGTGAACTCAGAGATGCAATTGGAGGCCGCAATTGAGCAAGTTTCAAATGCACTCTGAGGCAGAGATCGAGTGAACTCAGAGATGCAATTGGAGACCGTGATAGAGCGAGTTTGGAGATGCACTTGGAGGCCGTGATCGAGTGAACTCAGAGATGCAATTGGAGGCCATGATCGAATGAGTTTGGAGATACACTTGGAGGCCAAGATTGATTGAACTCAGAGATGCACTTGGAGGCCGTAATCGAGTGAGTGTGGAGATACACTCGACCATGATCGATCGAGATTGGAAGGGGACTTGGAGGCGGTCGATCTTGAGGCGGTGGATTGGGAAGAAGGCGTGACGGGAGCTGAGACTCTACTCATTGGTTAACTTGTAATTGTGGTAATGTAGAGAATTGAGTACAACAAGGTGCCCCAAGAGAGAGAGGAGACTCGCTGGGAGCGGGAGACAGTCGATCTTGGGATGATGCAGTACTCAGTGTATGCTGTAACTCGGTGTTAACTCATAATCATGGCATGGAGAGAGAGAAAGGGATGACTTAACTTTGTATTCTTAGGTGATGGTAGAGTGGAGGACGAGAAAGAGACAGATGAGAGGAGATGGGGGAAATCATCATGAGAAACTGAGACTTAGAGAATTTCATGTGCGAGTCAATTTACCATCCCCGATAGGGCAGGTACGAGTCCTGATCCGGCGGGTAATAACACCGGTACAAGGTCTTCCAAACCCAAGCAGGCAAGTCGTACCCCTCATTTCTCATATCCGCTCGTATTCTCCATATCCTTCCCATCTTTATCCCCCATCTCTCCTTCTCCTCCACAACTCTACTATTGTTGCAGAACACAAAGTTAAGCCATACCTCTCTATCTCTCCATGCCATGATCATGAGTTAACACTGTGTACAGCATACACCAAGTACAGCATACACCGAGTACAGCATACACCGAGTACAGCTTACACCGAGTACAGTTTACACCGAGTACAGCATACACCGAGTACAGCATACACCGAGTACAGCATACACCGAGTACAGCATACACCGAGTACAGCATACACCGAGTACAGCATACACCGAGTACAGCATACACCGAGTACAG